>SAMEA3663083__coassemble_236_pt1 | contig 134458 bp, 94 predicted proteins | sample SAMEA3663083__metabat2_high_PE_004 | metagenome-assembled genome bin SAMEA3663083 (sample SAMEA3663083) | pig gut metagenome | biome: pig gut; feature: pig-associated habitat; material: faeces | place: France | collected 2012 | reverse complement strand
CCGGGGTTATTTGATTAATATTTAACTGATCCCGATTTTAACGGGACACTAATGAAATCAATTATATAGGTTTCTCAAGTATTAACTAATGAAACTTAAATTATTTAATGTTCTTAATCATTGTCACATGATTCACAAGAATTTCCGAATAGTGTTTCCCGTTTTTTGACCTGAGGTTATTGTCAAAGACTCCGTAACCGGTAGTGTCTATCTTTGAAGTCAGTTCTTTTGGAAGAATTTCCTTTAGAGGACGCTGGCTGACAATGACGCATGGAACTGCTTTCCTTACGCTTTCAGCATCGTGTATGTCAATGGGCAGTATCTTTCTTCTTGCATCATAAACGAGCTCAATCCTCAGTTCCTCATCGTTAGGATGGTAGAAAGGTATGCCATTAAGTTCCTTGTTGAGGCTAATTTCATTCAAAGCCCTTCTCTCAGGATTACCCAATGCTTCTCCGATGTTTCCAAGCAGGATGGTCTCTGCTACGGCGAAAATGGCAAGGACGCTATAAATGAACTTCCTAACCTTGATACGTACAGATTTGACAATGGTATATATACCAAGCAGAGGCAATATTATGCAGGAGGCGATAAACTGCCATGCATCCATATTCTCGTTTATCTTCATGAAGAATACAACAGCCGGTATCGCTATCGCTATAATACCTATCACGATGCCGTTGGTATAGAAAAGAGCTTTCTCCATTATATTACGAGGACGTTTGTCAACGTAATAAAGCAGCAGGGTTCCTATTGTGAGTGCACATGGGGGCATCATAGGCAGCAAGTACCTCATCTTTTTCTCTGGCATCAATGATAGCAGGACAAGAGCTGCCAGTGTCCATGTTATGGTGAAGACATACTGTCTTTTCATCGTGGAGCGTTTCTTCCAGTAGGGCACTACCAGTGCTGCAAGCATGAAGATAGTCCATGCACCCGTCTCAGTGAAAAATCTCCAATAGTAATACCAAGGCCTTACATTGTGGTTTATCCATGACGAGCTCTCCTTGCCCATGACATGTCTTACTGAGTCTGAATGGAAAATCAGTAGATATATGTACCACCATGAGCTGATTACAAGACAAATAACAATCATTACTACAAGGGGAGCCCACTTGCCTTTCATGGAAGGTCTGTATAAGGTTATCATGGCTATGAGATATGGCAATAGTAGTGCATAGAACGATACAGGTCCTTTGCTTAGGAAGGATAGCCCCATCATTATACCTGCTGAGCAAAACCATTTCCATGTATGTCTCTCTTCGTAAAATCTCTCTTCATATAATCCTCTTGACAGGAAATAAATCGCCCCCATCATGAATGCATGGCAATAGATGTCCCATGTCGCAGTGCGTCCCATTAATATCACCTGATACATTGTTATGAAGACAGCTGTTACCAGCAAGGCATACTCTTTTCTTCTTGATACTTCTCTTGCATAAAGATATACAAACAGAACCCACAGGCATCCCATTATACCGGCAGCAGTACGCTGTAAAGGAAGGTTGTCAGGACAAACGTATTCTATTGCTCCTGCCACCCATGTAGGCAATGGGGGCTTCTCAAGGCGTAGCTCACCATTCATGGTGGGAACCAACCAGTTTCCATCGCTAACCATCTCCCTTGCTGTTACTATATTTCTCGACTCCATTATGTCGGGAGTAAGTGCTCCGTTATTAGCGAAAAAAGAAATATAGCACAGTAGTACTACAATAATCCATGAAAGTCTGTTGTTATGAGTGATGTTCATTTTATGATGTTCTTAATTAAAGGTGATTCCAGTTTTTTATATTCCTGTGTTATGTATTTATATATTAAACGACAAATTTAGCAATATATTGCCATGTTATTGGCTTATTGGAAGAAGAATTTCGTATTTTCCTTTGCTTGAGGTAAAAATGGCACATATATTTCTGCATATCAATATTTTTTAGTACCTTTGCGGCAATAAAGGTCCTGTTTTGGGCGTTTTTCAAAGTTGGCATCCGTAAGTACTTATGCCAATGGCATTTTTATTTAAAAAGATGGAAAATATAGAGAATAAGGAAAGTAACTATTCCGCAAGTAACATTCAAGTACTTGAGGGACTTGAGGCAGTACGCAAGCGTCCTGCCATGTATATAGGTGATATAAGTGAGAAGGGACTGCACCATCTTGTCAACGAGACAGTTGACAACTCCATTGATGAGGCAATGGCGGGCTATTGCACAGAGATAGAGGTGACTATCAATGAGGACAACTCAATAACGGTTGAGGATAATGGTAGAGGTATTCCTGTTGATATGCACTCTAAGTTGCATAAGAGTGCCCTTGAGGTAGTTATGACTGTGCTTCACGCAGGAGGAAAGTTCGACAAGGGGTCATATAAGGTCAGTGGTGGACTTCATGGCGTTGGAGTAAGCTGTGTCAATGCTCTCTCAACCAGGATGAAATCGCAGGTTTTCCGTGATGGAAAGATATACCAACAGGAATATGAGCAAGGTAAGCCTCTGTATCCGGTTAAAATAATTGGGGAAACAACAAAAAGAGGAACGCGCCAGCAATTCTGGCCTGATGGCACAATATTTACTACAACGGTATATCAGTGGAATATCATAGAGCGTAGAATGCGGGAACTTGCTTTCCTCAACGCAGGCATAAAGATAACCCTTACTGACTTGCGACCAGATGAGAGTGGCAATACACGTCAGGCTGTATTCCATGCTAAGGATGGGCTTAAGGAATTTGTGCGTTATGTCGATCGCCATCGCACCCATCTCTTTGATGACGTGATATATCTAAAGACAGAGAAACAAGGAATACCCATCGAGGTGGCTATAATGTACAATACAGATTATAGCGAGAACATACACTCCTATGTTAACAATATTAACACCATTGAAGGAGGAACGCATCTTACTGGCTTCAGGGCTGCCTTGACACGTGTCCTCAAAGGTTATGCTGATCAGGATGCACAGATATCCAAGCAGATAGAGAAAGCCAAGATAGAGATAGCAGGAGAGGACTTCAGAGAAGGTCTTACAGCTGTAATATCAATTAAGGTGGGAGAACCTCAGTTTGAAGGACAGACAAAGACAAAACTTGGTAATAGTGAGGTGGCTGGAGCTGTACAGCAGGCAGTGGGCGAAGCTCTTACCGACTACCTTGAGGAACATCCAGTGGAAGCAAAGAAAATTTGCGAAAAAGTGGTTCTTGCGGCAACAGCCCGTATTGCAGCAAGGAAAGCACGTGAGAGTGTGCAGCGCAAGACAGTCATGAGTGGCGGTGGATTGCCTGGAAAGCTTGCTGACTGTTCAAACCGTGATCCCAAGTCGTGTGAGATATTCCTTGTGGAGGGAGACTCCGCTGGTGGCTCTGCAAAGCAGGGACGTGACCGTTATACTCAGGCTATACTCCCTCTAAGAGGAAAAATACTTAACGTTGAGAAGGTTCAGTGGCATAGAGTCTTCGAAGCAGAGTCGGTGATGAATATAATCCAGGCGATAGGAGTGAGGTTTGGTGTTGACGGCGAGGATGACCGAGAGGCAAACACCGACAAACTTCGCTATGACAAGATAATTATAATGACCGACGCCGATGTCGATGGCTCACACATCGACACACTCATAATGACACTCTTCTATCGTTTCATGCCTAAGGTAATAGAGGAAGGACACTTATATATAGCCACCCCACCTCTATACAAATGTTCATACAAGAACAAAGTAAGCGAGTATTGCTATACCGAGCAACAAAGACAGGCTTTCATTGACAAATACGGCGAAGGTATAGAGGATGGAAAAAATATCCACACTCAGCGTTACAAAGGTCTTGGTGAGATGAATCCAGAGCAATTGTGGGAGACGACAATGGACCCTAAGACCCGCCTTTTGAAACAGGTTACAATTGAGAATGCCGCACAGGCAGACGAAATCTTCTCAATGCTCATGGGCGATGATGTGGAACCAAGGCGTGAGTTCATAGAAAAGAACGCTACTTATGCCAATATTGATGTATAACAACAACCAATATTGAAATAGATTCACCCCATCGAAAGGGCACAATGAGATAGTCAAAACTGCTCATTCGTGCCCTTTGTCCTTAAGATGATGAACGCTTATGGCATGGTCTGCCGATAACAGTAAAATCAACAAATAAAAATGCCAACTATGATAAACCGCTTTCTACTATTAATTCTATTGATTATACCCTGTACACTGAATTGTACAGCGAAAAGCAAAACAAAAACATCAGATATAAAAGTCGAACAACCTCCGCTCAAACTGAGCTATACTCATCATGCAAGGTTCTTTGAGGAGTCACTGCCCATAGGCAATGGCAGGCTGGGAGCACTTGTATATGGAAATCCTGACAATGACACCATTATATTAAATGATATAACATTGTGGACAGGCAAGCCTGTTGACAGAAATGAAGGTGCTGGCTTGTCTGAGACACTTCCGGAAATACGCAAAGCCCTGTTCTCTGAGAACTACAGTAAGGCAGACTCTCTTCAACATCTGTTGCAGGGACACAATTCGGAGTTCTTCCAGCCACTTGCAACCCTAAATATAATACATGATGGAGATAAAGGCAAAATATCTGGTTACCACAGGGAACTTGACATTGACAGCTCTGTCGTTAGGATTAATTATTCAAGGGATGGAATATTGTATAGCAGGGAATACTTTGCATCGGCTCCAGACAATCTTATTGCCATGAAGATAAAATCGTCTGTACCACGCAGCATAAATTGCCGAATTGCCCTTACATCCATACTGCCACATTCAGTAAGAGCCTCTAATGGGCAATTCACACTCACCGGACATGCAATGGGTGACAAAAACGAGACAATCCATTTCTGCTCAATGGCGAGAGTTGGCCATTATGACGGCAGCCTGAGAGTAGAGGATAGTACCATTGTGGTGAAAGGTGCTACGGAACTGACGGTGTATTATGCAAATCGTACCAGTTTTAACGGTGCCAGATGCCATCCGGTTAAAGAGGGGGCAGACTATATCAGTCTGGTGTCGGGTGACATGTGGCATTCATATAACCTGTCATACGATGACATGAGAAAAAGGCATATAGATGATTACCGAAAATATTATTCAAGGGTCTCGCTTTCACTTGATGGAAGTTCTTCTTTTAAAGATATTCCTACGGATGTCCAGCTTAAGGAATACACAGACAGCAATACCGTTAATCCATATCTTGAGACTCTATATTTCCAGTATGGAAGGTATCTCCTTATAAGTTCGTCGCGTACAAAGGGCGTGCCCGCCAATCTACAGGGACTATGGACACCTCACCTGTGGTCTCCATGGCGTGGCAACTATACAATGAATATAAACCTTGAAGAGAACTACTGGCATGCACAGACAACAAATCTTTCTGAGATGATGGCACCACTTGACGATTTCGTCAAGGCACTTGCAGAGAACGGATGCCATACCGCTGCTAATTATTATGGCATCAATAAAGGATGGTGTGCGTGTCATAATTCCGACATATGGGCAATGACAAATCCAGTAGGGGAAGGTAAGGATAATCCAAAATGGGCCAACTGGAACATGGGAGGAGCATGGATAATAAATTCACTTTGGGAAAAATTCCAGTTTACACAGGACATCGACTATCTGCGTAATGTTGCATACCCTCTTATGAAAGGTGCTGCACAATTCTGCTTGTCATGGCTTGTAAATGACCCACATTGCCCAGAGCAGCTTATAACGGCACCTTCTACGAGTCCAGAGGCGGTGTATGTAAATGACAAAGGGTATGCAGGAGCAACAATGTATGGAGGAACTGCAGACCTTGCATTAATAAGGGAACTCTTTACAAACAGCATTAATGCCGCAAGGACATTGAATATTGATGCTGCATTCGCAGACACACTTTCAATGACTGTTAGTCGGTTGCGTCCATATATTGTAGGTCACATGGGAGATTTGAACGAATGGTATTATGACTGGGATGACCATGATTTCAAGCATAGGCATCAGTCCCATCTCATTGGACTATATCCTGGTAGTCATATAACAGTAGCTGGCACTCCGTCAATTGCCGATGCCTGTCGCCGTTCACTTGAGATAAAAGGTGACGAGACTACGGGATGGAGTACAGGATGGCGTATCAACCTTTGGGCACGCCTGCATGATGCAAGTCAGGCATACCATATTTATAGGAAACTCCTTACTTATGTGTCACCCGACAATTATATTGGTGATGACCGCCGACGCTCTGGCGGCACTTATCCCAACTTGTTTGATGCTCATCCTCCTTTCCAGATTGATGGTAACTTCGGCGGTACAGCGGGAGTGTGTGAGATGTTGGTTCAGAGTTATGTTGACTACTCGCAAAAAGGCGAGACTGTAATAGAACTATTGCCTGCATTGCCAGAACAATGGAGCACAGGCAGTGTAAGCGGAATTTGTGTTCGAGGTGGCTATACAGTTGATTTTAGTTGGAAAGATGGTAAAGTTACTAATGTCAAGCTTGGTGGAAAACGAAAGGGTAAGGTCGTCCTTATTTATAATGGAAAGAGTGAGCGATGGAAAAAATGAAGACAAGCCTTGAGGACATCTCTGTGGAAAGGATGATTGGCCTTATGCCAGAGTGTAGCCATATAGATAATGATATTGTCCTGTTCAACCATTTTTCTGAAGTACCTATCCCGACAGACTCCAGAAGAATGAAATGTCTGCTTTTCGCCTTGTGTACAGAGGGTAAAGCCTCATATACTGTTGATACGAAATGTCGGTCTGTAAAGAAGAACGATGTCATTATTGTCAGTGAGGGACAGGTTATAGGAGATTATATGTTCAACCATGGATGTGACGGACTTGCCATAATGATGTCGTATGATTTCTTCCGCGAAACCATTAGCAATGTACATGAACTCTCCCAGTTGTTCATTTTCTCCAGGTCACATCCGGTGTTCACTCTGCAAGACAATGAGGCAGAGGTGATTATGGAGTATTTCGAGCAAATAAAGCGCAAAGTAGATGAGAAGGAGCATCATTTCAGGAAACACCTTGTGAGGTCACTTATAATGTCACTCATTTATGATGTCAGCAATGTCATATTCCGCATCCAGCAGGTAAAAGCTCCTCGGATGCTTCGTGCCGAGACTATTTTCAACGATTTCATAAAGCTTGTAGAGCAGAACTTCCGTAAAGAAAGGAGAGTTGGGTGGTATGCCGAACAAATGTGCTTGAACACTAAATACCTGTCAGAGACGGTGAAGGCGGTTAGCAACAGGAGACCAAATGATTGGATTGACAATTATGTTACTCTTGAGCTTCGCGTGCTACTGCGCAATTCCAGCATGAGCATCAAAGAAATTACACAGCAGATGCATTTTGCCAACCAGAGTTTTCTCGGTAAATATTTCAAGGAGCATGTGGGAGTATCTCCAAGAGAATACCGCAATGGTGGATGATAAATGTTATGTGTTACTATTCATTCAGCAACTTTGCGGTAGCTTCCAGGTGCTCATACCATTCTTTGCCGAAGCGGCGTATCAGAGGCTGTTTCAGATATTGCCATATCCTAATGCCTTTTTCCTTGCCAAGCGTAACAGCATCCTTGCATACATCCCATCGGTTGTAGTTGAGGGCGATAGTACCATCTGCAAACCTTTTTTCCCTTATGGGATACAAGGCGCACGATATTGGTTTGATGAATCTTGTCCTGCCATTACGATAGGCATCCTCAAGAGAGCATAAGCAACAATCTCCTTTATAGAATGTAAACACGCAATCTTTGCCTCCTACAATGCTTGTAACAAGCTCGCCGTCACGGTCTGTATATGCCACTCCTTGCTTGTCAATGACCGACTGAGCCGATGCAGAAAGATTGTCCCACACATCATCAATGACATTCTCGATTTCCCCTATCTCGTCAATAGTTACTGGTGCTCCGGCATCACCTTCAACACAGCATACACCCTTGCATGAATCAAGGTCGCAGCAGAAACATTCGGTAAGGATGTCAGGTGACAGTAACACACCATCTACATCTATGATTCTCGGTATCATGGCTTCTGTTGTTTTAATATATCACCAGTCTATCTCAGTTTTTCCATGGCTTGAAAGATATGAGTTGCACAGAGAGAAATGATGGTTGCCAAACCAACCGCCCCTGTTAGCCGAAAGAGGCGAAGGATGTACAGACTGTAATATCAGATGCTTGTCCTTGTTTATGAGTGATGCCTTGCTTTTAGCATATCCACCCCATAACATAAATACAATATTCTCCTTTTGTTCGCTTAAGACTTTTATCACGGCATCGGTAAATGTCTCCCATCCTTTGTGCTGGTGACTTCCTGCCATGTGTGCCCTTACGGTTAGAGTGGCATTAAGCAACATTACTCCCTGCTCTGCCCATCTGGTAAGGTCTCCACAATCTGGTATGGGTTTACCCAGGTCATCACTTATCTCTTTGAATATGTTCAACAGTGAAGGAGGAAAGGCTATTCCTTTGTTCACTGAGAAACTCATTCCGTTTGCCTGCATTGGTTCATGATATGGGTCCTGCCCTATTATCACTACCTTCACCATTTCGAAAGGACAATGGTTGAAAGCATTGAAAATCTTCTTTCCTGGAGGATAACATGTATATTGCCGATACTCATCTCTAACAAAATCTGTAAGTGACTTGAAATATGGCTTGTCAAACTCCTCACCAATATGTTTGAGCCAGGATTCCTCTATCTGAACGTTTTTATTCATTGCCTCTGCGTTATTTCTTTCTGCGAAGGTAACTTAAAAAAACGATTCAACGAAATAAATATACATTTTTTTTCATTGACAATCATTCAATGTGTTTAATATTCCCATCCTCATCGTATGACAGTTCAGTTACTTTCAAGCTTCTTAGCCAAGTGATGTCGTTGGATGGAACACAGTCGTGATGGAATAGCCACCATTTGCCTTTGTATTCTACTATGCTGTGGTGTGTTGTCCATCCCACAACAGGATCGAGGATTACACCTTTGTATGTGAATGGTCCGTAGGGGTTGTCACCGATGGCATAGCATAGCAGATGGCTGTCACCTGTGGAATAAGAGAAATAATACAAGCCATTCCTTTTGTGCATCCAAGATGCCTCGAAGAAACGGTGTGGATTGTTTGCCTTCAGGGGAGTTCCGTTTTCATCGACAATGATTACAGGTTTAGGCATCTCGGCAAACTGGAGCATGTCATCGCTCATTCTTGCCACTCTTGAAGGAAGAGGCTGCTCGTCACCTTCTGGCAGATATTCACATTTAAGGGCCTTGTTGTCTTTGTACCACTGTAGTTGCCCACCCCATATTCCACCGAAATACGTGTATATGCTTCCATCATCATCCTTGAAGACACATGGGTCTATACTGTATGACCCTCTGATAGGGTCTGCCTGTGGAATAAATGGTCCTTCCGGACGGTCTGCCACTGCTACTCCAAGATGGAACACCCCATTGTAGTCTTTTGCAGAGAACACAAGGTAATATTTCCCCTCTTTCTCCACAACATCATTGTCCCACATCTGTTTTTCTGCCCATGGCACGTCTTTTACATCGAGAATCACACCATGGTCGGTTACTTTTCCTTCCATCACATCATCGAGTGAAAGGACATGATAGTCCAACATCTGAAAATGTCCACCGTCATCATCGAAACATTCACCGCTGTCTCGGTCGTGAGAAGGATATATGTACAGCTTGCCATTAAATACGTTAGCAGAAGGATCTGCCATAAAATCGTCGGGGAAAAGATATCTTGAAATCATACTTTTATTAGTTTTTTATTGTAATACTTATTTTGAACTGTATTTGCCTGCAAGTTCTATGAGCTTGTAATATAATGGTTTCGGTTCGTTGTTCCTGTCGAACAACAGAGGATAATCCTTCCTGCCTGGTATAGGGGAGCCGTTCCTCCATGAATTATCATCGTTAAGTCCCCAAAATGTCACCCTGTCAATGACATCCCTATGTTTTAGCAGGACTTTGAAAAAGTCGAGATATCTGTTCTCCCATTGTTTAATGACATTCTTCGGGAGACCTTCGCGGTAAGGATCCATTTCTGGTCTGTAAGCGAATCTGTCGCTAATCTCTGCACTGCTGTTCCCATCGGCATAAGGATTGGGAAGGGCAGAACATTCCAGTTCCGTAACCATCAGCTTCACTCCTGTCGTAGCAAGGGCTGTTATGGCTTTGTCATAATCTGCCGCTGGACTGGAATCTAACATCAGATGTCCCTGGAGTCCGATTCCATCTACACGCAATCCTTCTCCAATCATTTCATTCACCAATCTAACATATTCCTCGTATCTTGGTTTTACAGCCATGGAGTAGTCTTGAATATATAGCTCAGCATCTGGGTCTGCTTCATGTGCATATTGAAAAGCCAGTTTTATGTATTCCTTTCCAAGTATTCTGTAGAAACCAGTCTTGCGGTATGAACCATTGTCCTCGATGGGCTCGTTTACTACATCCCAAGCCTTCACCCTTCCTCTGAAATGTGCCATGATGGTGAAAATATGCTCTTTCATCCTTTTGCGAAGCTCTTCGGGCGATACATCATTGCCGTTTTCGTCAATGAAGAACCACGGTGCGCATTGAGAGTGCCATATTAGGCAGTGACCTACTATGTGCTGTCCGTTAGCGATGGCATTATCTACAAACTGGTCAGCGAGAGTGAAGTCGAAAATATGTTCGTAAGGATGGATAACCTCACATTTCATGCAATTCTCCGCTGTCACGCTGTTAAAGTTTCTTCTTATAAGCTCAGTCTCTTTAGGACATAGTCCGCTGTCCTGTCTCTCGTTGACTGCTACTCCCATGAGCCAGTAGTCACGGAAAGCTTCCTTTAGGCTTGTCTCCTGTGCATGGGTGTTGAGGGTACAGCTAACAATAATCAATGTCAGGACCTGTCGAAGCGAAAGAGGAAAAAGATGTTTCTTCATGAGTTAGTTCGATTTTCAATTTCTTGGTTAATATTGTCGATTACATCATCTGTAAGTTCATATCTTGAAATTATGAACATTGCTAAGGCAAGAAGTGCAGCTGGTATCACGCAAACCAGCCATAGAATACCTTCTTCAGCGAGTGGTGTCTGGTTGGTAGTCTTTGGATTGTATGCTACATAGGCGAGAATAGCAGGGGCGACTACGCTTCCCAATGTCATTCCTGCCTTGAAAAATATTCCTGTCAGCGCATTAACAATACCTGCTATGCGCTTTCCACTCATGTACTCTCCATAAGATATTACTTCTGGCACAAGTGCCCACATGTATCCTGTAGCTACGATTACACCAGTAGATTTCACAAATTGTGCTACGTAAACAAGGTTCATGTCTGGTTTTTCCATTTTAGAAACCGCATATAAGAATACCATTCCAAAAATTGCCACTCCCAAGAAAATGTAGAACATATTCTTCTTTCCTACAGCTTTCTTTATAATTGGGACAAGGGGCATGAAAATAAATGAAGGAGCAGAACCCAAGCCCATGAATACGGACAATTGCTCTGAGGTACCATGCAGGTTGCAGTTTACAAAATATGCACCGGCTGCATTGCCTATTGACATCATGGAGAATGCAGTAATGAAGAAGAATGCAATAATTCTCAGAGGTCTGTTGTGGAAGAATTCCATCCATAGGTCGCTGATTTTGACATTCTCGCTGTCCTTGGCATCCATGACGACTTTCTCTTTGCACTGTGTGAAGCAGAAAAGCAGCAGGGCAAGTCCTATTATGGCATAAATAGTCATTGTCGTGAACCATGCACCTGGGTCTTTAGGAAGTCCTTCAGCCTTCTCCTCTGTGAAATATGAAATAAGTAGCGGTAGCCCAGAGCCAACGGCAAGTCCGCCACAGTTTGCCATGAACATACGTACAGACGTGAGGATTGTAATCTCATTGGTGTCTCGTGTAAGTGATGAATTTAATGCTCCGTATGGCACATTAATAAATGTGTATAGCAAGGTCATTGAAATGTACGTCACGTATGCATATAGCAATGATGGTGCGAATCCGTTCCAGAAACACAGTATGGCGAATCCGGATAGTGGTATTCCCACAAATACGAGATAGGCACGGTATTTCCCCAGTCGAGGATTGCTCTTGTCTATAAGTGCCCCTACTATGGGGTCCCATATTACATTCGCGACGTTTCCTATCGTGAACATCACCGATACATCCACTGCATCAAGCCCGTATATGTCTGTGTAGAAGAACAGCAGATACATACATGTAGTTTGGAAAATAAGGTTTTGCGCCAAATCTCCGGAGCCGAATCCTATTCGTTGCAGCCATGATAGTTTGTAGAATCCTTCCATAACGTTCAGATTGTTTTTTCTAATGAGTAATTTATTCTTCTGTTTTTATTTATTGTAATATGAATTGGTTAGCAGAATGAAAGAAACGGATTATCTGTCACTATAGCCCAGCAGAATCTCGGCAGCATATTCACCCATTACCCTGTAACCTGTGGCATTGGGATGAAGCCAGTCTTCCTGCCATTCCGCTTTAAGGGTTTCAGGATGCTCTGAATCGCGCATTAACATGTCGAAATCCACGATTCCATCGAATATGTCGCTTGTACGCACCCACCCGTTGAAAGTTTGTCTCGCTGCTTCATGGAAAGGAGTGTAGTAATAATGTCCTTTGAACGGAGTGATAGTGGCTGCAAACACTTTAACACCCTTGGCTCGTGCTTTCCTCGCAAATTCCTGTATCGTCTCAATGAGTTTCATTGCCACAGTCTCGGAGTCTCCTTTGCTATTGCCAATGTCGTTGACACCTTCAAATAGAATAATTGCAGAAAGATTCCTCTGTCCAAGGATGTCCCTTTCAAATCTTTTTATTGCTGGTTCTCCAATACCTCCTTTAAGCACACAGTTTCCACCTATGCCAAGATTAAGAATTCCTGTTGTTCCCAAATCTGCCTGTTGTGGAATGAGTTTCTCGGCACAAATGTCGGTCCATCTGTTCTGATGGTTTGTCGTGCTTCCCCTTCCGTCCGTGATGGAATTACCAAGTACAGCAACAGAACCTCCATATACCCCATACACATCTATGGCACTGAGATGATACCAATGGTCGGTTCTTGTCGCTGAAGCGAATGAAGTATTGGGTTTTGCCTCTCCTTTTATAATATATGACGTGGTACGTGACCCAGGATGTGAAGTGACACTTTTGGGACAAGTTTCATAATTTATGGTAACAGCAAGAAGTTGTAATGGTCTTAATTCAAATTTGACAGCATCTGAGAAAATAGCTTTGCCAGCCTCGACTCTTGCTTCCTTTTTCCCGGAAAAAGTAATGTATCGTGCAGATTTCCGGTCAATGTCGCAAGAGTCGATGGCATTGGCTATAAATATAGATTTAACAAGAAGTGGTTCATCTCCATATTCGTTTGATAGTTGTATCCTTAATGTACTGCCTCCAACAGATATATGTACTACCTGTCTTATCGACCCCCCGCTAAGGCTAATGGGGGGCATGTTGTCCTTTGTCGTCATCTGAGGTGCTGTAGCCCATGTGCCCGCCCATTTTAACTGAGCATTGGAGCTGATGGCGCATAGTAATAGAAGGGTAGTTAGTATTTCTCTCATGGTAACACTTATTTTTTTGCAAAGTTAGATATTTTTGACATACTATTTTATTTTAATCGTTCCTATTGTGTTTCAATTTGTATCATTTGCAAAATATATAATATTAAAATTAGGTGATAATGCCATATAGAGCTATCTTTGCATAAAATAAGCTGCATCTCGGCATAACATTCAAGCAAGCTTGATGATTCTGCCCTCGATTTGCATTATCTTTGCATAAGATAAGCTGCATCTCGGCAGAGTGGGATGTTTTTCAAGAATATTGGTTTTGTATTGAAGCTTTTTGGTTGCCCCTTTTGGAATGTGACATGAAACTTAATTGATAAAATGGTGATTATTGGAAATATTTTTATATATTTGCAACAAAACTATAATAACCGATAAAATACCGAATAATATAAGATAACCTGATGAAATCTGTTAAATATTACATTTCTCTATTCCTAACCTTAATAGTGATAGCCGTGATTAATGCTGATAGCGGCAGAATATACTCTTCAGACAACAATCTTTCCAGTAATGCTATTTCGTGTCTTGTGCAAGACAACTATGGCTATATGTGGATTGGGACTGAATATGGACTTAACAGGTTTGATGGCTATCATTTCAGAAAGTATTTTAAAGATGTTGCAGATACAACATCATTATGTGACAACGAGGTTAACTCTTTCCTTGTTGACCAAAAGGGTAGGCTATGGGTTGGAACAAGGAAAGGGCTCGTACTGTACGACTATGCGAATGACTGTTTCGTGCCATGCCATTTTCCTGATGGGATAACGCCGAGAATACAGGCAATGGAACAGATTAATAGTGGGGAAATAATTGTCGGAACAGCTGGTTATGGACTCTTTGTCGTAAAGGAGGATGATGGGAATATAAAAATTCATTGGTTGAGAAGTTTCACGAAGGACAATACCGACGAGTTTGTATCGCACCTGTTCATTGATGATACAGGAAATATCTGGAGAGGGTCGCATGTGCCTAATACAAAATGTTACAAAGTCAAGAATCTGAATCCTCAGACTGTAAGGAAATTCCCTCTCTCATGTGGCCCCATGGTCAGTTGTGTGAAGGACAGACAGAACAGCTTCCTGATGGTTTGCATGTATGGAATATTGAGATATGATGTACCGACTGCTACCTTCACGGATGCAGGCTATGATTTGTCAGCACTTGATGGGAAGGTGTCTATCCGACATGCTTGTCTTGACAATAGTGGCAATCTTTATTTGGGAACATCAGGACATGGTGCAATGGTAATTCCAAAGGGTCAGAAAACGTTGCAACCAGTTCAATGTGACAACTTCGATTTTGACCTTGCCTCATCTAATGTCAATTACATTTTTGAAGACAGAAATCATAACATCTGGATTAGTTGTTATGGAAAGGGTTTATATCAGATAAGCCTGAATCCAGATGCATTCTCCACATACAGTTTCTCCTCTCAGAACATTCGTATAGGCAGCAGGGTGTCGTCAATCACAAGCGGTAAGGAATCTGGTGATGTATGGTGTACTGTACAGAAATCAGGAGTCTATCATGTAAACTCTAATGGAGTTATTGATAAACGACAGAAGGCACCGGAAGGAGCAAATACCATCTATTGCGACCACAAAGGCAATTATTGGCTTGGAACAGAGAAAGCCTTATACTCATATAACCCTTATTCTGGCTCTAATGAGAAAAAGGCAGACCTTGACGGATGGGGTGTAAACTGTATTGTAGATGATGGAGATGGCAATCTCTTTGTCAGCAATTATGGCAAAGGTCTTCTCATTCTTAATACTGTAACCAATACAGTTGCGACCTATAGCATGAACATGGAGAACAAGAAAAAGGGGAAGCTATGCAATGACTGGATAAAGACTATGTACTATGACAGCAAGGGATTGCTGTGGATAGGCTGTTCAGATGGCATTTCGTGTCTTAACGTTGAAACAGGGGACTTTAAACCGTTTGGTTGGAATATATTGCTGGAAGGCTACCAGTGCTTCTCCCTGCATGAGATGGATAATGGCAACATGCTTCTCGGTACTAATTCCGGACTTTATTTATATGACAAGAAAGGTGGCAAGGTGCAGTTGTTCCCAGACTCTGAAGTATTACAAAACAAATCCATTTATTCTATAGTAACTGATAAACGTGGCGATATCTGGCTCAGTACAGCAAACGGAATATGGCAGTATGACAATGTAGGGAAAAGATTCATTGCACATGTCCGTGGAAATGGACTTAAGGCAAAGGAGTATATTATAGGAGACCCTGTACACTTCGATGACGATAGAATAGTATTTGGAACTAATGATGGTATCGTGACTTTCTATCCAGATAATGTAAGGTGCAGGAACATGGCACTTGGCGAGGTTTTTCTTACTGGATTCACGTGTAATGGTAAGAATCTTGATACCAGGAACGACTTTTTTGAGCTTGACTATGATGACAATTCTTTCGTAATGGAATTCTCAATGCTCAATTATACAGATCAGGACAACATTATCTTTGAATATCGCATTAACGGAGGTGATTGGGCACCTGTTATGGAAGGCTCTAATACTCTTTCGTTCAACAGGATGAGTCCTGGAGAGTATGAAATGGAGGTCAGGGCACAGAACAATGGCAACTACTCGAAGTCTGTGAAGAGAATTACAATAAAAGTCAAGACACCATGGTATGCGTCCACTCCGGCATTTATCATTTATGTACTCTTGTTTGTTGCTTTTAGTGTTTTTCTGTCTAAATATTATAATAGGAGGAGAAAAGAGGAAATGGAGGAAGCTAAGATGAGGCTTCTAATCAATGCCACACACGATATAAGGTCACCGCTCACCCTTATTTTAGGACCTCTTAAGAAGCTGAAGAACAGACTTTCCGATCCAGAGAGCATGGCTGACATTGATACCATTGACAGAAATGCCCAGAGACTCCTCGTACTTGTGAATCAGATACTTGATGAACGCAGAATAGACAAGAACCAACTCAAACTACACTGTAGGGAGACAGACCTCGTGAATTTCATAGATGTGGTATGTGCACTCTATCAGTATAATGCTCGCCAGCGCAATATCAAGTTGGCTTTCGAGCATGACATGCAAGATCTTGATGTTTGGATTGACCGTACTAATTTTGACAAGGTTTTGGTAAACCTCCTTTCAAATGCTTTCAAATATACATACGACGGAGGTTCGATAACATTCCATCTCACGCGGGAGAATGATAATGCAGTGATACGCCTTGTAGATACTGGTATAGGACTTAAGGAAGATAAAACAGATAGACTTTTTGACAGGTTCTACCAAGGTGAAAATTCAAAAGATTTCCATATAGAGGGTACTGGAATAGGACTTAATCTCTGTAAGGCAATAACCACAATGCATGGTGGAAAAATAAGGGCATACAATAGGACAGATGGTGTTAAAGGCTCTTGCTTCGAGGTGTTGTTGCCGCTTGGGAACTCACATCTTAAACCAGAGGAAATAATAAGTACCGATGATGTTGATATGGAAAACAAAAAGAAACGAGTCCAGCCTACTAAGAACGTAAGGATTATGGTTGTAGATGATGACCCGGAAATTGCCATGTTCATAGAGAGAGAACTAAGCAACTGGTATAAGTTCGGACTCTTTCCAAACGGAAGAGAGGCTCTTAAGGCGTTGCTTACAGAACCATACGACCTTGTCATATCTGATGTTATTATGCCAGAAATGGATGGAATCACCTTGCTGAAAAACATAAAAGGCAATCCAAAGATAAGTGACATACCTGTTATACTCCTTACGACGAAAGCTGAAATTTCAGATAGACTTGAAGGATTGAGAAGAGGGGCAGATGCCTATGTGGCAAAACCATTCAACATGGAGGAGTTGCATGTCCTTGTAGATAATCTTGTTGACAATGTAAGACGTCTAAAAGGTAAGTTCTCGGGAGCTCAGAATCAGGACGACAAAGTTGAAAAGATACAGATAAAGGGTAATGATGAAGCTCTCATGGAGCGTATCATGAATGCTTTGAATGCAAAATTGTGTGACCCTGACTATAATGTGGAGAAATTGACAGAAGATGTAGGAATAAGCAGGGCGCAACTTCATCGTAAGATGAAAGAGATGACAGGTATCTCAACGGGAGATTTCATCAGGAATATGCGTCTTGAACAGGCTGCCAGACTTATTTCTGAGGGAAAAATTAATGTCACACAGGTGGCCTTTGCCGTTGGATTTAATAACCAGTCACATTTCTCTACCGTCTTCAAAAAACATTTTGGCATGACACCTTCAGAATATGCTCAAAAAAGCCTCACCTCTGGTCCACAATAAGAAGCCTCACCCCTCCAGCCCCTTCCCAAAAGGGAGGGAAGGTAGTTACCAAAAGAGGTAATAACTTGTTGACTTGTCAACGATCTTAAGATCAGAAACTCGATACATATAATTATGATAGGAAGTTAATGAAGTTAAATAATTAATGATATGTTTACAAGAAAACTGTTTTTTGTGTTGTTTGTTATGGTTTCGTCGGCGGTTATCGCTGAGGATGGCTCAAGACTGTGGTTGCGATATGACAGTGTTGGAAGTGCTGACGTAGCCGTTTCTGCGCCTAAAGACAAAACGGTGGAAATAGCCTTGCATGAGTTGAATAGCTATTGGCATGGGCGCAGAGTGGAAATGATATATGATAATTCTGTGAATGGAATAGAGGGTTCATATACATTGTCATATTCTACTGATAGAGTAGAGGTTAGAGCGTCTTCATCAATAGGATTCTTATATGCCGCTTACGCTCTTCTCCGTAGTCAGACTCTTGGACTCCCAACGACAGGAGTAGTAAGTGAGTCACCACAATGGCCCTTAAGAATGTTAAATCATTGGGATAACATCGATGGTTCCATAGAGAGGGGATATGCAGGTAAGAGTATATTTAAATGGTTCTCTCTTGATGTCGATAAAATCGAGGAATATGCAAGAGCGAATGCTTCAATAGGCATTAATGCGACTGTCCTAAACAACGTTAATGCTTCACCAAAAATACTTACCAATGAATATCTAAGGGAGGTGAAGACTATCGCAGATATCCTTCGCCCGTATGGAATTAAAGTATTTCTGTCTGTTAATTTTGCATCGCCAAAAGTAATAGGCGGACTAAGTACGGCAGACCCGCTTGATGCAAGAGTTGGTAGATGGTGGAAGTCTAAAGTAAAAGAAATATACAGACTAATACCTGACTTTGGCGGATTCTTAGTGAAAGCAAATTCAGAAGGGCAACCAGGACCTGGTGATTATGGACGCACACATGCGCAGGGTGCCAACATGCTCGCAGAAGCCTTGAAGCCTTACAGAGGGGTGGTGATATGGAGGTCTTTTGTGTATGGAGCAAATCACAAAGGTGAGGATAGGGTGAAACAGGCAGTCAGCGAGTTTAAACCATGCGACGGACAGTTTGCTGAGAATGTAATTCTACAATCTAAGAATGGTCCACTCGATTTTCAGCCGCGAGAGCCTTATGCACCTATTTTTGACAATATAGAGCATACGACACAGATGGCAGAACTCCAGATTACTCAGGAATATACAGGTCAGTCAATGCATATGGTATATCTTGCTCCTATGTGGAAAGAGTTCTTCTCGTTTGTCTCTCCCTCAAGACTCAAAGGTGTGGCAGGAGTAGCAAATATTGGTGATGATGCCAATTGGTGCGGACATCATTTCTCACAGGCGAACTGGTATGCTTTCGGCAGATTGGCATGGAATCCAGAACTAAGCGCAGAGGATATTGCAAGAGAATGGATAGTCCAGACATTCACCAAGGACAATACTTTCGTGGTTCCTGTTTGTGACATGATGATGACAAGCCGTGAGACATGTGTTAATTACATGATGCCTTTAGGACTTCATCACATCTTCAAGTTTGACCATCATTATGGACCGGAACCAGATGGATTCAAGCCGGAATATCCTTTAGAGTGGTGCCCAGTCTATTATCATAATGCCGATTCCATCGGGTTGGGATTTGACAGGACAACAGAAACAGGCTCTGCTGCCACGATGCAATACCGAGAGCCTTATGCATCATTATATAACAACTTAAGTACATGCCCCGAGCAGTATTTACTTTGGTTCCATCATGTGCCCTGGACTTATAGAATGAATAATGGAAATACTCTATGGGAGAATCTTCAGAATAAATATAAAGAAGGTGTGAGTATGACACATCTTTACAAGACAGCATGGCAGGGATTGCGCGGATATATCGATGACCGCCGATGGAAAGAGGTTGATGTACGTATGGATGAGCAAGTAAGAAATGCAGAGGAATGGCATGATACGTGCATTGGCTATTTTTCTTCCTTCCAGAATAAGAAATGATTTGACAACTCGTCACTCGTTAACTGTGAGGATGTTTGTAAATTGTGTAATTTGAAAATAATCTAATGACAGTTGGGTTAAACATAATGATTATGAGACAAAAGATAATACTATTCGTGTTTCTGTTGACAATATCGTTGCAGGTAATGTCGCAAGTTAGGCTTCTGCGTAACAACACAAGGGCTATGTTGGAAGTTAATGGTAAACCAATGTTGATACTTGGTGGCGAGTTGAGTAATTCAGCTGCCACTTATGTAGAAGATATCGATGAGGTTATACCACGGATGAAGGCAATAGGGCTTAACACTCTTCTCGTCCCTGCACAGTGGGACTTGATTGAGCCGGAAGAAGGAATGTTTGACTTCAAACTTATCGATGAAACCGTATTATGTGCACGGGATAATGGCATGAAGGTTGTTTTTTTATGGTTCGGTGCCTGGAAGAACTCAATGTCATGCTATGCGCCTTTATGGTTCAAGCAAGATGTCAGACGTTTCCCAAGAGCTATGACACGCAATGGGAAACCATTGGAAATAGCAAGTGCCTTTTCCGAGAATGTTCTTGCAGCAGACAAAAAAGCATTCTTGTCTCTTGTAGAACACATTGCCGAAATTGACGGTGATGACCATACCGTTGTAATGATACAGGTTGAGAATGAGATTGGAATGCTTGAGGATGCTCGTGACTATTCACCCCTTGCGGAGAAAGTGTATTCGGGAAAGGTGCCTTCTGACTTCCTGAAAGCGGTTGGAATCACTCAAGGCGGAACATGGGGCGATGTCTTGAAGAATGACGTGTATGGTGATGAGCAGTTCATGGCATATTGGTATGCCCGATATGTAGAGCAGTTGGCAAATGCAGCCAGAAAGTTGCTTCCGATACCTTTTTTTGTCAATGCTGCAATGAATAGTCGCGGACGAATACCTGGAGAATACCCTTCAGCTGGTCCTCTTGCACATTTGAAGGATATATGGCACTGTGGTGCACCAAGTATAGACATCCTTGCTCCAGATATATATGATACTGGTTTTAAGTCGTGGACGGCACTGTATGCTCTCCCCGATAATCCGTTGTTTATTCCAGAATCGCGCTGTTGTGCTAATAGTGGAGTGAGAGCTCTGTATGTCTTTGGTGAACATGAATCGGTAGGATTTAGTCCTTTTGCCATTGACCAGTCTTCGGATGCCGATGCTAAAGAGATAGCCAGAGCTTATGCCTTGATAGGTGAACTCTCACCACTCCTTATTAATAATAGGGGAAGGAATACCGTCCGCGGTGTACTCTTCGATGCTGACGACCGTGAAACCGCCATTTCTTATGATGACATTGTCCTTACCTGTAGTCATTACTTTACACTCCCCTGGGATTCTCGAAAGGATTTGTCTTCTTGGCGTGAGGGAGGTGGAATTATCATTCAGATTGCAAAAGACGAGTTTCTTGTAGCTGGCAGTGGAATTGTTGTTGCTTTCCAAAGTGAGACGGAAAAAAAGCAGATAGAGCGTGCTGTCCTTGGAGAGGATGGCTTTGCTGACAAAGGTGGTGACAAGGCTTTGCCAGCGTTATCCAAATTCAAAGGCAAGAGGATTGGTATTGGCTATGTCGATGAGGTGACTGTTGAAAGTGATGGCACTTTTAGGTATGTCAGAAGGCTTAATGGTGACCAAAGCCATCAGGGTAGGCATGTCAGGATATCTGTTGACGATTATAAGATTTTGCATGTTAAATTATATGAGTATTGAAACATCACTCCAAATAAGGTTATTAGGTTATTTCACCTGACACCTTAAAACCAGAAACCTGATACCTAAAATTGAGGGGAGGTAGTTACCTTAACCTTTTAACCCTTTAAGCTCTTCGACCCCTTCAAATAAGTATATGAGACAAATAGAAACGTGAGTGATACGTTAAGAAACCCCATGTATTCTAAAATACGTTAACTTTGCAAGCAGAAAACCTAAATAAGGTTATGAGGTTATAAGGTTATGAGGTTATGAGGTCTTAAAAGATTGAAAATTAAAGATTGAAGATGGAAGATTAAACTTTCAATTTTCAACTTTCAACTTTAATTTTCAACTTTCAACTTTCAAAACCTTAAGACCTGAAACCTGAGACCAGACACCTATTAACATTATAAACAATAAATTAACAATGCACATGAAACGCACTAAAAATGTAATGAAGTACCTTGTCGTGATGTTTCTATTGTCTATTTTCCCATCATGGGTAATGGCACAGAATGTCACAGTACGTGGTACCGTTACCGATCACGATGGACCCGTGATTGGTGCAACAGTGAAAGTTAAGGGCACGTCAAATGGAGCAGTTACTGATTTAGACGGTAACTATACCATCAGTGTCCCCAAGGGAGCAACGCTCCAGTTCTCTTATGTAGGCTACCTTACCAAAGAAATCAAGGTGGCAGGAAAAGACAAGATTGACGTCGTCCTTGCAGAGGATGCAGAGCAATTGAGTGAGGTCGTCGTTGTAGGTTACGGACAGATGAAACGTTCAGACCTTACTGGTTCTGTCGTCTCTGTCAACTCCAAGGCAATAGAGAAATCAGTGCCTACAAGTGTTGACCAAGTATTGCAGGGTAGGGCAGCCGGTGTGCAGATACAGGCAAATACCGGAACTCCCGGTGGTAGTACCACAATCCGTATTCGTGGAACCAACTCTCTCAATGCAACATCCCAGCCTATCTTCGTTATCGATGGTGTAATTATCGACTCTTCTGGTTCTGATGATGGAAACTCCAACCCCCTTGCATCAATAAACCCAAGTGATATCGTCAGCATGGACGTGCTGAAGGATGCCTCCGCTACAGCTATATATGGTTCCCGCGCTTCTAATGGTGTCATCATGATTACTACAAAGCGTGGTTCCAACGCTGATGCCACTATCACTTACGATGGATATGTAGGTTGGCAGAGTATGCCAAAGAAACTTGATGTCATGAATCTGAGGGAATATGCCATTCATTATAAAGATATAACCGATGCTAACATCAAGCCAGAGTCATCCACCTGGATTCGTGGTGACCTTATGGGGGAAGGTACAGACTGGCAGGATGAGCTTTATCGCAATGCGCTTATGACAAGCCATAACATATCCATGACCGGTGGTTCGGAAAAATCCACTTATGCTATCAGTGCTGGATATCTCAACCAGAATGGTATAGCCATTGGTTCTGGTTTCAAGCGACTAAGCCTTCGTGGAAATGTTGACTCCCAGATAAAGAAATGGCTTAAGGGTGGTGTTAATTTCTCCCTTACCGACAGTAAGCAGGAGACATCATCTACATATAATATAATAATGACAGCCCTCACTTCTCAGCCATCTGTGGCAGTGAGGAATCCGTCTGGAGGATATGATGGTCCGGATGACCAGTGGATGCCAGACAACCCCGTAGCATTGGCAGAGATTACAGACAACCATAACAAGAAGACTAATTTCCGTGTAAATACATATCTTGATGCTACCATTATAAAAGGTCTTACTTTCAAGACAGAGCTGTCTGCTGACTATAACTTCAACCATTATTATTATTACCAGCCAGATTATCAGTTTGGTGTGAAGACCAATGATATAAGGTCTGGACGTTGGACAAAGACTAATTCAAAATACTGGTCATGGCGTAACATCCTTACTTATAACAACACATTTGGCAAACATAATGTCAATGTCATGCTGGGTCAGGAAATGAGCCATAATCACTGGGAGACACAGGTTTCTACCACTACAGGATATCTTTCAAACAATGCAACGGATATTTCAGCTGGTAGTTATGACGATAGCCGCACTACGGGATATCAGAACGACAATTCACTGTTCTCTTATTTTGGAAGAGCCTTCTACAGCTATGATGACCGCTATCTCGTAACAGCAACATTGCGTCGAGATGGAAGCTCCAAGTTTGCAAAAGGCAACCGCTGGGGATGGTTCCCCTCTGCAGCTCTTGCATGGCGTGTCAGCAATGAGAGCTTCCTGAAGAACAATGATGTTATAAGCAACCTTAAATTGCGTCTTGGATGGGGTGCAACAGGTAACCAGAATGTAGAGGACTGGGCATATACAGCCATGCTTGCCAACTACACCACAACATGGGGAGTAGGTGTGCTTAATGCTAACAATGCAAATCCTAACCTCAAATGGGAGACTACCTATTCAACAAACATAGGTCTTGACCTTGGACTTTTTGACGGACGTATCGAGTTTATTGCAGACTGGTACTACAAGAAGACAAAGGATTTGTTGCTAAAGCTTGACTTGCCAGCATTCCTTGGCTCAGGTGCCGGTTCTGGATATGGTGTGGCAAGCAATCCATGGGGTAATGTTGGAAGTCTCCGCAATACTGGTTTTGAGTTCACCCTTAACACATATAATATCGATTACAAGGGATTCACCTGGCGTACAAATGCCGTTCTGTCTTTAAACCGCAACAAGGTTGTTTCTCTTGATACTGCTACGGGCACTTTGCCATACGCATTGCAGATCGGTTCCGAGACAGCAACAGTTACCAATACCATTGTCGGACAGCCTATCGGACAATTCTGGGGATATAAGGTTATTGGTCGTTTTGACAAACCTGAGGATTTCTATTACAAGGATGCTGATGGCAATGTGAAGCCTGTGGCTATACCTGAAGGTAGCACAATATCAAAGAGTGGTACATGGCTTGGTGACTACATCTTTGAGGACAGGAACAATGATGGCGTAATCAACAATGACGACCAGACATTCATAGGCAATCCTGAACCTAAGTTCACTTGGGGATTTGGAAACACCTTCTCATATAAAGGATTCGACCTCACAATACAGTTCAGTGGTTCTTATGGCAATGACATCCTCAACTACGGACGCAGAAGCCTTGAGGAGTCTGGAAGCACTTCTAACCTTCTCACGACAGTGCTCGACTATGCAAGGGTAGAGATGATAGACCCCAACGGACCTGATGACTACCGAAACTATTATGTTGTCAATACCGACACAAGGCAGCCACGTCTTTATACTTCAAGTGGGCTGAACCGTAACGACCGTATCAGCGATGCATATATTGAGGATGGCTCATACATACGCCTCCAGAATATATCACTCTCATATACGTTACCAAAATCATGGCTCAAGAACCTCTTTATAAACAATGTGAAGGTTTATTGCAACCTGCAGAACCTTTATACATGGACAAAGTATGACGGCTATGATCCTGAAGTGGGATGTCTCTGGGGAAATGCTTTGATGAATGGCATCGACTATGGTCGCTACCCATCACCACGCATCTATACGTTCGGTCTCAATGTCACATTCTAAATCAAAGGAAGCAAGAAGGAGATAAAACAAGTAGAATGGAGATAAAGGACATAACTACATTTAACTCTACAATAATACAATTATGAAAAAATCAATATTATATACAATGTGTTTGGCAGGAGTGCTTGGCATGAGTAGTTGTGCAGATGACTTCCTTGACCAGGAGAACTCTTATCAGCTCAGTCAGGAGAATTACTTCGACTCTGATGCTGCCGTGCAGTCATCCACCTCTGCCCTTTACAACTATGTATGGTATGACTTCAACGATAAGTTCTACTATGGAATGGGAGATGGACGTGCCAACAACATCACAGCGCAGTATTCAGACTACATCTACCCATATACGAACTTCACGGACAACTCCCTGTCTCAGGGTCTTACCCAGGCATGGGGGTCTCTCTACTCTGTTGTTTCACAGTCTAACAACACGATTAATAACATCAAGACAAAATGTACATCCAACGTGTCTGAATCTGCCAAAGTGAAGGCAATGGCAGAGGCAAGGTTTATGAGAGGATTGGCATATTGGTATATCGGTACTCTCTGGGGATGCGGTATAATCTATGAGAATGTTGCCGACATGGTTGACAACTATGTCGTTCCGGCACAGCCACGTGCTGATGTCATTGAGTTTGCCATAAGGGATATGGAGTATGCAGCAAAGAACCTGCCCACAACACAGGGCGACAAAGGTCGCGTTACGAAATATGCTGCATTCGGAATGTTGAGCCGCCTGTATCTCTCAATGGCTGGTCTTACAACTTCAGGACCTTACGATGGCACCAATGTTGCAACAGACTTCAACCGTGGTTCGCGTAATGAGTATTATCTTGACTTGGCAAAGAAAGCAGCCCTTAAGGTTATAAAGGAGAGTGATGCCAAACTGCTCGATTCCTATGCTGAGTTGTGGGGCGCTTCTACAATCAACAACAACAGTGAGTCTCTCTTCCAGTTGCAGTTTATTGCCGGTGATGGAGTAGGTGGAGCAGGACAGAGCATGACACGATTCCTTGCATGGAGCACGATGGTTGCCGATACCAACGCATGGGGTGGTGCCACATATTGTTCCTATGACCTGTGGGAGGAGTTCAAGGAGTATCTTGATGAGAATCTTGGTACTGTCGTGGATGATGCCATTCGTCGCCATAACTCTGTGGCATCTTATGGAGAGAGTTATCCCGAACTTAGTGCCGACGCAAGCGACCCATACGTGTATGGTGTTACAGAAAGTGCTGGCTCACAGGGTGCCAATATCAAGAAATATGTTATTGGAACGAAGAAGGTAAACGGATTCTCAACAGTCAACAACTCTGGTATCAATTCCTACATGTTGCGTCTCGCTGAGGTTTATCTTAACTATGTTGAGGCTGTGTTGGGGAATGCCGAGAGCACCACAGACGCTGACGCTATCAAGTATTTCAACATGATACGCCGCCGTGCAGGAGTTGCCGAGAAGACAAAACTCACATACGAGGACTTGCGCCATGAGAATCGTGTGGAGTTTGCATTCGAGGGACTATACTGGTACCAGTTAGTGCGCCGCAGCTACTACAAGCAGCAGGAGGTTGTCAACTATGTCAACAACCAGAACCGTAATGCAAGCTATTATGAGTCATCTACTCATACCTACGAGTTGAGTGACACTTATGTGGCACCAGGTGCAGGAGTGGCTACCGCTACAGCCAAGAGCCTCACTTTGCCGATGGCAGATACTGACCAGACAAAGAATCCATATTTGAAGACGGATGCCAATGGTAACATCAGCACACAACCATACGTGTTTGGTGAGCGTGAAATAGACCAGGCTACACTCTTCGATTGATTGTCAACTTTAATAAAACCTAACAATTAAAAGACAAAAGATATGAAGAAATACATATATATGCTGATAGCTGTCATAGCTCCACTGTTTGTATCGTGCAGCGATGATGATGACAACCAGTCTGCAACTATGACTATCAACAAGATTTACCTTCAGGACGTTAATGCGAAGGATGAGGTTTATGACCGCGAGGTTACTTTCGCACGCCTTGGTCAGCTCATCAGAATAGAGGGCTCAGGATTCACCGGATTGAAGAAAATTTATATCAACGGCTATGACACATATTTCAACAACGCCTTGATGACGGACAATAATGTCTGGGTTACTCTCAACAAGGATACTCCTGTTGACAAGGCAGACGAGAGTGTAAGAAACACAATCACTTTGGTCAAGGACAACACGCAGACTACTTATGAATTCATTATAAGGGCATCTGCTCCAAGTGTCAGCAGTGTTGACAATACACTGCCTATGCCAGGAGAAACGGTCACCGTCTATGGTGCCAACTTGCAGGAAACAACTAAGGTTACTCTGCCGGGAGACGTTGAGATTACTGAGGGTATAGTAAGCGACGAGGATGGTGAGTGGTACTCATTCACAATGCCGGCAGGAGTCACAGAAGCTGGTTCCATTACAAGTGAAGGTGCTAATGGTACAGCTGTCACCCCAGCTTACTTCAACAATAACACATGCTTTGTCATTAATTTCGATGGTACAGGCGAAATGGGTGGATGGAGTGCTACATTCTCATCCGACGACCTTGTTGACGACCCTCTTAACACAGGACGTGGCAAAGTAGTGCAGATTCTACCAGAGAGCCTCCTCGCTGAAGGACCTCTCAAGGCTGGAGCAAATGCCAAAGGCTTCTGGACTGCAGGCAATGACAATGCCAATGACGACTGGAACCGTATGACAGCATATATTCCTGGCACGACTCCTGTAGATTCTGTAGCCCTGCAGTTTGACGTCTATTGTCCAGAACCATGGGACCTCAGTGGTCAGCTCGAAATCACCCTCCAGAACAACTTGTCTAACTATGGTTATGGTTCTGCCTGCACAAAGCCAAGCAAGGACTATCTCAACCAGGCTTATGCTTGGGTGCCATGGCTTGACCGTGAGACAGGCGAGCACAAGGCTTTCACTACAGGCAATCGCTGGCAAACCATTACAATACCTCTTTCTTCGTTTGGTAACTATACCGACAATGAAACAGCATGGACATTCCAGAATGTGATTGACGACCGTAATGCAGGAAGTTATCGCAACTTCGGCATATTGTTCGTAAATCCTGACCTTGAGTTCAGCGAGACTATTGTCTATCCGGCTTCAGATTTCTCACAGAAAATCTATTTCGACAATTTCCGTATTGTCCCTATTACGGCAGTTACGGTATCTGACTTTTAAATAACAATTTTAAGGACAGATAGTTATGAAGAGAAATTATATAAGGAGTTAAATGGTTAAGGAGTTAGAAGGAAGTTAAAAATGGAGTTTGAAGGGAGTTAAAAGGGGAGTTAGTAAAGGAGTTAGAGAGCCAAATGTTCCACCCCTGAAAGGGTATTCGATTACTGATTGTTGATTGTTGATTGCTGATTATTGATTATTGACGGGTAATGGCTTATCATAACTCCCCATCATAACTCCTCATCATAACTCCTCATCATAACTTCCCTTAATAAAATACCACAAATATAAAAACAATAATATGAAGACATACAAGATATTATTTCCGGTTTTAGCATCAGCGATGCTGCTCACCGGATGCGACGACCAGATAATGCAATGGGGTACACCAGATGGTCATGCTGGTGTGACATCTGCTGAAATCCCCCTTGCTGTCAAGGAAGTCCTCGCTAACTACGACAATATTAAGGACTATTCCCAGCAGTACATGCCCAATACCCTTCTTGGTATCGGTATGGGAGCCCCTATGTACGTTGCCAACGAGAAAGGTGAAGGTGACCTTGCCAATGCCAACTACCAGTTGTTCACTGCAGGCAATGCCATGAAGCACGATGCTGTGGTGGCAGCAAATGGAACCCTGAATTTCGGAACTGTAGATGCACTTGTTGAACAATTGCAGTCTGCTGATATGAAGTTGTATGGACATAACTTCTTCTGGCATACTCAGCAGCAGCAGAACTACCTCAAGTCGCTTGTGGCTCCAGAGATGGTGGTGGTGAGTGATGGTGCTATTGAGAATATCGTTACGAACTCCGACTTTGAGGATGGAACAGCAAGTGGATATCAGGGTTTCTGGTGCGACTATACCTATGAGATTGCTTCTCCTGGACATAATAGTGACAAGTGTCTGCACATTACTACTGGTAAACCTACAAACATGTGGGATGCTCAGCTCTTTTGGGGAGTTGATGGACTTAAGGAGGGCGTAACATACGCATATTCGTTCTATGCCAAGAGTGACTGTAATCTTGAAATGCAGTTCATTGGTTCACAATCGGAATCTCCATACAGCGGTTTCTACAAAGACCGTTTCAATGCGGGTAGTGATTGGACCCACTGTCAAGGTGAGTTTACATACGATGGTAATCCAGCTAATATCGGACGTGTAGGTATTCAGTTCGGAGGCGTAGCCGGTGCCAATCTTTGGATTGACGATTTCGAGTTCGGAAAGAAGAAGGAAGGACCAACCAATTATTGTAATAATGGTTCATTTGAGAATGGTACTGATGGATGGACGTTGCAGAATCCGAGTGGTGGCATCGAGACTGTCACACTTCCCGATGCAATCAATGGTAGCAAGGTGCTCAAGATGGTTGCCAGTGAGAGTGCTTCTAATGCATGGGATTTGCAGATTGTCAGTCCTGAGATGCCGACAATGCCAGGAAAGAAAGTGCAGCTGTCATTCTATGTGAAGTCTGACCAAGTAGGTAAAGGCCGTGTCTCATTCAGCAATTCTTTGAGCAATCAGTGGCCCTGGATGAACTGGACAGGCAAGCAAGATAGTTGGACTGAGGCTTTCGAAACCTCAACAGGTTGGACATATATAAGTGTTGTATTGCAGAATTTCAGTACAGACTTTGTGGACGGTGCAGCCAAGTGGCAGTTCAATCTTGATTTCGGATATCTTCCAGGTGTCACCTATTATATCGATGATGTTCAGGTAATAGAATACAATGAGTCTGTTTCTGCAGCAAAACGCGCTACTTCCATATCCTTTAAGCTCAAGTCCGCCGAGGAGAAGCGCAAGGCTCTTGAAGGTGCTATGGAGTCATGGGTAAAGGGAATGGCTGAGCATCTTGCCGAGAAGGGAATAACTCCTTATGGATATGATGTCATCAACGAACCTATCTCCGATGGCGGTGGTGTTCGAGGATATGAAGGTGTCTTTGGAGGTTCATGGCAGGATGGCGATGCTACCTATTATGATGCCGCACCTGTGGAAAGCACAACCGACGGACTCAGTCTCAACTGGGGTTCAGGTCACTGGTATTGGGGCTACTATGTGCCCGATTATCCAGTCAGGGCTTTCCAGTTGGCACGCAAGTATCTGCCAGCCGAGACCAAGCTCTTTGTCAACGACTATAATCTTGAGACAAGTCCAGGCAAACTTCAGCAGCTATGTGACTTCGTCAAGAAGATAGATACAGACAATGGCTCGCCAATAGTTGACGGTATTGGTACTCAGATGCACATCTATCTCACATGCAGCGACGACAAGACAAAGAATGCCGAGAACATAGCTGCCCTAAAGGAGAAAGTTGACGCCATGTTCCAGACAATGGCTGCTACTGGCAAACTCGTGCGTGTCACAGAGCTTGACATCGCTATCGGTACTTCCAGTCCATCTTCTGCTCAGTATCAGGCACAGTCTGATTGCTATCGCATGATTGTCGAGTCGTTCAAGGCAAATGTCCCAGAGGCACAGCAGAGTGGTATCACTATATGGAGTCTCTCAGACAATGAGGCAGAGCATGAATACTGGCTCAAGGGTGATGTGCCAAACCTCTTCGATGCTGACTATCTGCGCAAGTGGGCTTACAAAGGCTTCTGTGATGGTATAGCAGGTGAGGACCTCGGACTTAAGTTCGGTGGTGACCAGTACAAGGCGTTCTACGAAAAGAACAATGTTTCGGGAACAGTAAAATAATACCTGCATAATTCAAAATTCAGGAGTCAAGGACAGTCCCATGTAGGGGCTGCCTTGGCTCCTTTTTTGTAACATTGATTAAATAACTAAAGGTTCGGCAGTGTTATCTTCCTTTATATCCATTTTACTACTTCCGATACTTGATAAATTAAGATAATGAATGTGCATACTAAACACATCGAGCATACATTGACTATCTCCATCTTGTTGCTATCTTCTATCTGCGTGTCTGCACAGTCAGCAGTATTTCATTCTTTCCGCTACGAAAGACATGACAAGGCACTTCTATTCCGTAGGTAACGGACTTGTCGTCAAACCGTCTGCATACTCCGAGTTTGACAAAGGACAGCCTTCTGCAATATTCTTCCGGCAGCATCATACCGACTTTAGTGCTTCTATCTCACTTTCCTTCTTGCCGCAACGTGAAGGTGAAAAGGCTGGAATGATGCTTTTCCAGAATGAGAAGTTTTGTGTTTCTTTCTCTGTCGCCATGCTTGACGACAAGCCTTCTGTCATTGTAGAGCGCACAGAGAATAGTAGGGTGATAGTAGCATCAATGCCATTGCCGCCTGCTTTGTATTCTTCTCAATTATCGTTAAGGATAGATGGCAGGGGAGGATATGCTGATTTCTACTGGTCGCCTGACGGAAAGGAGTGGCAGGCTCTTGCCGTTGGAGTAGATGTAACACATCATAGTACACAGAAGGCAGGAGGATTTGTAGGCACAATGATTTCCTTGTTTGCATGCAATTGATTGGCATTGCCATGTCATAGTCATCTTTTCCCTACTGCAAAGGCATGCATTGGAGATAAGGTTATTAACCTTTCGCCCAATAGATTAATAACCTTTCAGCCGAAAGATTAATAACCTTACTGGCGTTGCAAGCAATTGAAGGTGTAAGGTTATAAGGTTTGAGGTGTCAGGTTATAAGGTTTGAGGTGTCAGGTTTTGAGGTTTGAGGTGTCAGGTTATAAGATTGGAACCTGAAACCTTAAGACCTAACCCTGAAACCTTAAATATTTGACTCAAGTTTAGCAAGTTAAAAAAAATTGCTCAAAGAGGGGGCTTGAGCTTTGCGAAAAAACAAGTTGACAAGTCAATAAGTTGCTACTCTTCTTGCTTGAATTTGTCAGTGACCAGAAAAACTAACAACTTGTTGACTTGTCAACTTGTTAACTGATAGCATGTCGGAGACATGCGAAACATAAATAATAGATTTACCTTACGACAGTCTTAATGCTCTTGTCTCCGGCTTTTATTATATACAGTCCCTTGGCAAGACCAGAGGATGCAGCCTTTATGCTGTTAGCCTTTGTGGAACGTACGAGCTGTCCGTCTGTTGTGTAGATGCTCATGTCGGCTGCCTTGCCGTTCTCTGTTATTGCACTTATAGCATCATCGTCAGCTGTTGTAGCATCGATAAGTGTGGTGTAGAGATACAGGCTTGGGAATTTGCTGTTTGTCATCACGCACATTACGTTGTCAATAGGCTTCAAGAATGTTGTGACACCATTATCCACAGTATATTCCTCGTCGATGTACAGTTCCTCACCAGTAAGTTCATTTGTGTTTTCATCGAAGTTTGGTAAGTCAACGAACCACCTGTATGTAGTCTCGTTGCCATCAATTACAGCCTCTGACGACAGGTCAACCTTTCCGTCCTCGCAAGTTATGTCGATAGTATCTTGGTCAGCATAAACATACACTGAGATATTCTCTCCAGAAGGCAATGTGCTGAAGCGGAACCTGTTGTGGTCAATAAGCAGCACGTTAAGATCCTGTAGTCCTGAGATGTCTATGCTGGTCAGCTTGTTGTGGCTTATGGCGAGCTGGTACAGATTAGGCAGTTTGCTCAGGTCAATGTCTGAAATCATGTTGTTTCCAAGGTCAAGACTCCAGATATTTGGGTTGTCGAATGTTACGCTTTCAAGTTGGTTGCCTCCAAGTCCCAGAAGTCCCAATGACTGATATGGAGATGCATCAAAGGTGCTGAACTTGTTGTAGTTGAGCATGAGGGATACTATGTTAGGATAGGCAGAAAAGTCTATCTCTGAGAAATTGTTGCCATCGAGGTTGAGCTCCGTAAGTGAGTTCTTGTCGTTTGGCATGGTGATGCTTTCCAGCCCGGCATGCTTGACAGTAAGGTTTTGAAGTCCGGGCATGCTTGATGCATCAAATGATGACATGGCGATGCTGTCGCAACTGAATACATAGACTCTTGGGTTGTCGCTGTATGCCAGTACCTTTGCTGTGCAGTTGTCATAGCTTTTCACCTCGAAGGTAGAGAGGTCAGGACCTATGATATACTCTTCGTAGTCAACGCCAGCACCTTTCCAGTCTATACATATGGTGGTGTTCTTGTCGTATGCCCTTAACCTGAGTTTGCCGTTGCTTGCCTCAGTAGTATTGAATGTTGCGAGCACGTGTGCCGGCATCTCGGCAGCCTCTATGTTCGTGGTTGTGAGAGTCAGTTCAGGGAAGATGTGGTGTGTCATCTCGCAATACACGGAATCTCCTATTATTTGTGAGAGGAATCTTGTCCTGCCTTCTGTTATGGTGTAGTCTGTTCCTTCCTGAAGAACTGTGCCGTCCTTCTTTTTCCATACATATACCGTCTGTCCATTCAGGTTATGGCTCTTGAGGTCAGCTCCAGGTCCTTTCTTTGATATTGTAACCTTGTTTTGTGGAGCATAGACATAAGTGTCGAGTTCCTGTGGCAGTGGCAGTGTAGAGAAAGTCAAGTCGTTGTTTCCACATCTCAGTGTCCTTAGCGAGTTGTCTTTGGGCAGCAACAGAGTAGAAATGTTGTTGTTCGAGATGTCGAGGTCAGTCATGAGAGTGCAGTAGTTGAAGTCAAGGCTTATGAGGTTGTTGCCAGACAGGTTGACTGTCTCCATCATGTCAGCATCCTTGAACGACAACTCGCTTAGCTCATTGTTGCTAAGGTCGAGGTTGTGGATGGTATAGTTGTCGTTGAGAGTCACCTCTGTAAGGTTGTTTCCAGATAGACATATGTCCTTAAGCAAAGTCTTCTGGAAAGCATCGTTGGCACCTCTAATATTCAGGCTTCCGAAGTTATTGCCTGTCAAGGTAAGTGTGCTGAGGTGACGGTTCCATCCAAGGTCTATGGCTGTTAGTCCCGCATTGGTTATTGCAAGTTCTCCAAGCTCATGCAGTGGAGTGATGTCAATGTTGTCAAGTGGGATGTCGTATATGGCGAGTGCCGACACTTTCTCGTTCTCTGGTACATATACCTTCAGCGTGCCTGCTACGTTGTCTTTCTGTACGTTGCAGGTCGTTGGTGTTGCCTGTGTCGTTGCCGTATATTCCACATTCACTCCGTCTCCATAGTCAACGTAGAATGTCTTTGGCTCTTCTGCAGATGCTCCTGCAATGCCAACGTTTAGTCTTATCTCTGTTGCCTGTGCCGGAGTCAAGGTGAAGGCGAGGTCTGGCTTACCATAGTTCAGCTCGCTTTTCACCATGAATTTCTCTGTCCTGAGCGGAGTCTTGTCTAATGCAGACTCAGGGAACGCATCGCATGAGAAAGCCACATATACGCTGTCCGAAGTCTCTTTCAGGAAAGTCACCTTTCCATCGGCATAGGTATAGTATTCCCCGTCAAGCTGAACCAGTGAGTTAGGGTCTTCGTCGCTTGTCATGAATAGTGCGCATTCAGTGGTATATCCTTCTCTCAACACCCTTGCTGAGAGGTCGAGGGTATTTCCCACTTTCTGGCTTTTCGCCACAGGCATGTTGCTCTGCGTATAGTCATATTCACCCCATGCCTCGTTAGGGAGAGGCAGGCTGTTGAAGTCCATCTGGTTGTATCTCACCATCAGTCTGTTCAGATAAGTGTTTTTGCTTACGTCGATGCCAGTGAGCTTGTTGTAGCTCAGGAATATGTCCGTAAGATAAACGTTGTTGCTCAGATCGATGCTTGTCAGGTCGTTGCCGTTGGCGAACAGGTATGTCAGATACGGATTGTTTGACAAGTCAAGTGATGTGAGCTTCGTCGTTCCTGCCAGCGATGTTGATTGCCTGTCACAGTATAGCTGTGTCAGGTTTGGGTTTCCTGAAAGGTCAATACTGTTTATGGCAGTCTCGCTGATGTTTAGAATCTGCAGGTTAGAGTTCTGTGTCACATCGAGTGACGATACAGGGCATGAGTCAATGGATATCCTTTTCAGATAAGAGTTCTGTGAGGGGTCGAGCGATGTCAGCGAGAGGCAGTGCCATGCATCGAACGATACGAGCATGGGATAGTCTGCCAGCTTGAAAGAAGGGTCCAGGTTTCCCACCTGTCCTATATCAAGTATTACGAGGTTTGGCTTGTCATCGCCTATTTTCAGAGGTGTTTCCTTGAAAGGGTTGTCGTTAAGATACAGAGCCGACAGGTTTGTCAGTCCTGTCAGGTCTAACGACTTCAGTTCGTTGTGGCTGAGGTCAAGTACGGCAAGGTTTCTCATCTTTGTAACGTCTGCCTCAGTCAGATAGCCTCCGCTCACCTGTAACACGTTAATCTTGGAAGCATCGCCATATATTTTTATCCATCCCTCTGGGCTCACGTTGCATGAAACGAATGATCCTGTCCATGAACCAGTGGAGTCTATGGCAGCAATTTCCAGTTCCACTTCTTCCTTGCCGTAACCATAGTCGATGTCGGCATACTGTCCTTCCTCTACGGCACCGATAAGAACAGACACTACATTGTTCTCTCCATTCTGTGCGTAGGAATTTGTCTTGAATTCAGCTATAAGTTCGCTATCCTGTGCCGATGCTGTCAGTGTCGTTGCCATTGCCAGCATGGTAAGGGCGTGTCTTGTAAGCCATTTCTTGATACTCTTGTTCATATATTAATTAATTTATAAGTTGACAAGTTGACAAGTTTACAACTTTAATAAAGCATACATTTCGACCTGTTGCCGTTGACATCAACTATGTAGCAGCCTTTGGGCAGTGATGATGCATTTACGACCATCTCCTCGCCTTTTGCCGTAATGCTCATTACAGGTTGTCCGGACATGTTGTACAGTGTTGTGCGTATGGCATCGCTGCCAGCAATGAACACCTTGAACGAGCGGTTGCCAAGAGGTGTGAGCACTGTCCTTGAGTCGTTGGCATGTATCTCGTCGATACCGTCAGCAAGGCGGCGTATCACCTCCTTCAGTCCAGCATAGGCATCGAACTTTCCAGCTCCCACCTGTGCAGCTGGTGCACTTGCTGTATATTCGTCATTCACGGCAGTTTCCTTGATGATGTCCTTTATCTCTGCCATGGTAAGGTTTGGATTGGCTTCAAGCCACAGGGCAATTGCTCCTGCAACGTGAGGCGTTGCCATTGACGTACCAGCCTGCCATGCCCATGCATCACCGCTTTCCACCTTGGCACTCTGGATAGCCTGTCCACCCTCCTCCGGGCTATAGTATCTGTTCATTGATGACACGATGGCAGCACCTGGTGCAAGCACGTCTGGCAGTGTGCGTCCATCTATGAGTGTTCCGTATGAGGAGAATGCCGATACCTCACCTGTTGGGAACTCATAGCCATCCGCATGGTATGTCAGACCGTCAATGCCTCCCCATCTCTCGGAAGTATTGTATGAACCCACAGAGAGAACATTCTTGGCGGTACACCAGTCGCTGATGGAACCGTCGTACTTGCCATCGTCCCATCCTTCTATGCCGTTGTCGCTGAAATGCGACATCTCGCCGTCTCCATATACATATACGCTGTGTCCCTCTTTGCCCTTGATTACGAATCCCACCGTGTAGTTGTGGTTTCCGTTCTTGATGGGATTGTCTATGCATAGGAAGTCAATGACGGCATACATACGGTCAGCGTTTTCTGTATATCCCCATATAAGTCCTACGTATCCGCTCATGTATTTTCCGAACAAATCCTCGTCGATGATGTCCGTGTCGTAACTCTGGTAGTAGCTGCTGCTTACCCAATATTTCGGAGTTTCCTCATTGTCGGTAGTTATGGTGAACGGGAAGTGTTTCGCTATTGTTCCACGACTCTTGTTGTAGAGCACAGCCTCTATCTCGAACGGTTCAGTGTTGTCGCTGTAGGCGTAGAGGATGCCATTCCTTACATAAATAATGCTGTCTTTAGCCACTTCATATTCCATACCCTCGATGAACGACCTCAGCACCGTGTCGTTGGCAGTGAAGTGCTTGTCGGTAGCTATCTTTGTATCGCCGCTGTTGCTCGCTGCTATGCATATCTTGGCGTTGTACTGTTCCACGCAGGCATCGAAGAACTGGCACAACATGCTGGAACCATCGTGCGGTCCGAGCTGCGTACCTACAGAAAGGTTTATGACCATTGGCTTGCCGGCATAGTCGGCATAGCCTAACAGTTCCTCTACGGCAAGTGCTACCACATAGTCGTTTATGGTGCCACAGATAGCCACTATGTCGGAGTCGTAGGCAACACCATAGAATGGACACGGGCTGTCTGTCACATCCGATGTTGATTCGTTGACAGGTGTGGCAATAGTTGCAGTGCCCATGTATCCTCCTGCCATGGTACCCATCGTGTGTGTGCCATGATATGAAGTGTAGTCGTCAGTCGTGAACTTGGCTATTGTCTCTGGAGTGTTGTAGTATTTCTCGCTCACTTGATATGTACTCTGGTCAAGAACGATGTTGGAGACATACTTTACTCTCAGGTTGCCTTCGGCATCCTTGAAATTGATGTGATTAGGGTCTATTCCAATGTCGAAGATACCGCAGATGACATCCTTGCCGGTATAAGCCTGTGGCAGGTCTATGCCCTGGTGAATCTTGTTGATGCCGGTAGCCTCCCTCGCATAGTTGTTGCATGTCTTTCCCTCACGGCTTATCTGCATTGCCTTTATGGCACTGAGTCCTGCCACACGCTCCACGTCGTCAAGAGGTATGGAGAGGAAAGCGAATCCTAAATGGCATCGTATGACATTCACACCTGCTTCACGCAGGTCTTCTTCACCATAACCATCGGCAAGCTTTGCTACTGCGAAGACATTCGTGGCAGGTACGCCAATGTTTTTCTTTAACTTAGCCACACCCTGTGAGTATTCCACATTTGAGAACCTCTGGATTTCCGGTGACTTCAATGCCATGCGGCTGCGGCGCAACTGTGCCATACTGCCAAGGTCAAGTTTTGACTGTGCGCACACATAAAGTGTCGTTGCTGCCAGTATGGCGCATATTAATATCTTTCTCATTGTAATATGTATTTGAATTTTGTGCAAAATTATTGATAATTTATCAAATACCAAAACACTTATCTACTTTTCTGTATAAAAACTGAATATAAAGTAAGATTTCACATACAAAAGCGTCAGTGTTAACAATTAATTGACTCAACTCTTGGAAGTAGTAAAAAGGAGATAAAGGAAGATAAATGGAGTTAAAGGACAAAACCTAAGACTGTTGTCTTCGTCGATTCTTTAGCTGCACTCGGCATAGCTCAAACGAGCTTGGCTCTGCTCTCGTTTGCAAAAGAATTGTCTTCGTCGATTCTTTAGCTGCACTCGGCATAGCTCAAACGAGCTTGGCTCTGCTCTCGTTTGCAAAAGAATTGTCTTCGTCGATTCTTTAGCAACTGCAGGGGCGATTACTCCTTCTAACTCCTTAATAGTAATAGTAAAAAAAGAAGTGAACTCATGTAGAGTCCACTTCTTTATAAATTGTCTCACCACAAGTGGTGATGTCAGTCAAGCATATTATTTAACAGCAACTTTGCGAACCTTGCCGTCAGATGTCTTTACGATGTAGATGCCATGGTTGCCAATGTTGGAAACTCTGCGGCCGCTCATATCGTAAACTTCTGTAACCTTAGCGTTTGAGCTGTTGTCAACGGATTTTATGGAAAGTGCTATTTGGTCAGGAGTGAAAGATGTTGTAACCTCTGCGCCTTCACCGTTGTAGCCTGGACTCTCATACAGACAGAGGATGTACTTACCTTCGCTTGGCGCATCGTATGTGAATTCAGATGTCCAAACATAGTTGTCTTGACGTGGAGAACATGATACTACATAGCCATTTTCATTGTAGTTGTCAACACAGTCAACACTGTACATTCTGAAGGCTGCGTAGGAGTTGCCACCTGATGAGATTTTAAATGTACCCTTAAGAGGGATGTTTACATAGTACCATTTAACATGATACGTAGTCAGCATAGGAGCTGTGAACGTGTTCTCTGAAGTTGTTCCATCCTCATTCACTACAATCTCAATGTTTGGAAGGTCAGCGAACTTAGTCTCTGTAGCTGTCACAGTGTATGGATTCTCAAGAGTTGTTGATGGGTCGTAAGCTGTTATTACCTTCAACAATGTAGTGCTGCCGGCTGGAACAGGTCTTGAAATCTGGTATCCATCGTTGCCACCGCTTACAGTTGACCACCATGAACCGTCCTTAATGCCAAACTGAGTGTAGCTTGAAGTCCCTGTGTTGTAATCGTAGTAAGAGTAGAAAGGCATGTCAGTCTCCAGTTCGAGGAGTGCATTGTCAGCAGCTGTGTAGCTAAAGAATGTTGTAACATTGCTGCTTGTTGACAAATTAACTGCCTCTCCATTGTTCAGAGCTATAGGCTTAGCCTCTATCTGACCAGCTTCAACGTCAAGCTCAGTAATTGTGAATTTCAAATTATCTTCTGTAATATTGTCGAAATAGAATACGTATGTAACGCCTTCAGTCTCTTCAATCTTGTAACCTGTTCCCTCAGGATAAGCATCATGGGTTTCGTATGATCCGCTTGCTACTGGGAATATTGGTATAATGTTGCTGTCCCCTGCGTCAACCTTCAGGTAGCCTGACTTTGTGGCAGTGTATTTATAGTATGTCTTGCCTGTCCTTATGCTATTGGCGCGCTCAGCTGTTGCTTCGATGGCTGTTACATACTCATCACCTGGTTGAATGTCTGTGAAGGTGAGCATGAATGGAGCTGAGAAGTCGTTATAGGTATTTACGTTGAGTAAATATGTCTTGCCTGGCTCTACAGGTGCTTTTACTGATGTGGAGCCATCAGCAAGAGTCCTTCTAGTTTCCTTGTCTATCAATTGAAGATTAATACCTTCTGTGATGGTGTTGTCAGTTACTGCAATGTTTGCATATTTACCCTCTGTCACAGTCTCTGGCAATGTAAACTCATAATAGTAAGAACCAGAATATTCCTTTGTCCGGTATTCTGTGTCAGCCACTATGGTCTTTGGCATGCTCTTAACATCACCTTCCTCAAGAGCAGATTCTGTTACGGTGATTACCTCAGCTTCTGTAGTAGCTGTTGGCTTTACAACAGCAAAATGCAAGGTTTTAGTTGGCTCACTACCATAGTCATTTCCAATCCTCTGGCGTAGCTTGATACCTCCTTTAGATTCAAAGGATGGCCATGTACTCTGGCAGTTGTCAACAAATACAGCCCTGCCTTCGTCACCAAGGTTTGCTTCTGAAGATACAATGTAGAAACCGTCCTTAAGTGTAAGGGGATACTGGAACCAGTATGTACCTGCCTCTGCAGGAAGAATCAGCTTGCCGTCAGTGTCAGGAACGAAAGAATCGTCACAGCTTGTTCCAGGACCTGTCTCTAAAGGCACGATGCTTATGTAGTATGGAGAACTGCTCCATCCTTCCAACTTGAAGATGTAAGTCTGTCCAGCTTCTACGTCAAGCTTGAAATAGCTTCCGTTGACAGCATCATCAACGCTTGTAACTGATGTAAAATCCTGGTCGCAGCTGTTTGCAACAGATAATTTGTTTGGAGCCTGACAGTTGATGAAAAGAATCTTCACGGTGCCACTCTCAGTTGGCTGATATGTTGCGTATGACGTTGCATAGTATTTTTCATAATCGTAGTTTGAAGGAACGTAAGTCTTCTCCTTGTCGATAACTACCGCATCTTCGCAGCTCTTACCACCATCAATGTCGGCATCTGTTTCCTCTACAGTGGCATAAATGGAATAAGGACCACCCCCCCATACAGATGCTGTAATGTCGAGTTTCTTTCCTTTACCTACGGCGAATGTGTAGATGGTGTTGCTTCCAGAATATACGTAAGAAGAACCAACGATGTTACCGTCTATATAACCAGATAGGTTATTTCCGCCTACTGCTACGACTTTAAGGAATACGTTTGTATTCGTAGGAGCAGTATAGGTGAAATAAGATGTTTCAGAGTACTGATATGCATTCCCCTCTCCGATTGGAATTTCCTTTGGACTATTTTGAGTCTGTGCGAAGACGCCAGAGAATAATGCCATTAGGAAACTCATTAGTAATAACTTTCTCATAAGCTTAATGAATTAAATTAATAAAAAAATATATAAGTATTGGTTTTGTACAAATGTCTTGTAGTTATGTTGTCTCTAAAAATTAACCTATAAATAATGTATAGCAAGTGCAAAAGTATTCAAAAGTTGTTAATATACCAAACATTTTTCAATGTTTTTTATTAAAAAGGTTGATTTTCTGTCTATATGCCTTGTTTTTGTAGATAAAAAATAACAAAACGCAAAAAAATAATGTGCTAATCATTCATTTGCTTTTGCAGACAGCTATAATGTCTTCTCAATACGGAAGAGTCGTTTCTCCTTATATATATATATGTCTATAGTGCCATTGGAATATCTGTCCTCGTAGCCTTCTTCCTGTAAGGAGAATCCCAGTCCTTTGATTTGTTCCACCAAGTTTTCGTATGCTTTGTTGTTGAACACAGCCATCTGGATGGTGTTGCCAACAGAGACATACGATGACACACCTTTCGCTTGGGGCAGGGGTGCATCTTCATAGCCACTGTTTCCCATCTTCTTTGGAAGACGGCAGTTCTTGTAGAGCATAGCCTCGTATTTGTCGAGCCTGTAGATGGCATAGTCTTTCACAGTCTTATAACCATATTTCCTTGCCAGCATCTCCATGTTGCCATGGTCGTTGTAAAGGTCGATGCCTTCTGCTATGCTCATTACTTCGGGTATGGCTTCCACGTGGTATGTGACAGTCTGTTCTGTTGGAGCACTGGTTTGCTCCTGTGTCTTGTTCTCTGTAGAAATGTTGGCTGTGCCGCAGGCGGCAAGCAACAATGTACCTGACAATAACCAACTCTTTGTCTTCATGTCCATTATTTTATATATTCACTGAAATCAGTAAGTCGCATGTCACCCTTACGCAGGAAGGTGTCGTGGAAAGCGAGTGCGGCAAGCATCGACTGTGGCTCGTGACCCATGGGTGCTACATGGTTGAGATAGTCGCGCAGCAATGGTCTGTAGTCTGGATGTGCACAATTCTCAATAATCTCATGGGCCCTTCTCACCGGTCCTTTTCCACGCAGGTCGGCTACACCCTGTTCTGTCACAATGATATCGACATCATGTTCCGTAGAGTCAACATGGCAGCACATAGGCACTATGGCACTTATCTTGCCTCCCTTAGCAACGGAAGGTGTGGTGAATATCGAGAGATAACCGTTGCGCTCATAGTCGCATGAGCCTCCTATGCCGTTCATAAGGTTGCTGCCGCAGATGTGCGATGAGTTCTCGTTGCCATATATGTCACATTCAAGTGCTGTGTTGAGTGCTATCACCCCCAGTCGCCTTATCACCTCTGGAGAGTTGGCTATTTCGCTCTGTCTGATGGTAAGGTGTTTGGAGAAATAGTCCATGTTGTCATACACCCTGTGGAGACACTCGTTGGTAACAGTCATGGCTGTAGCCGAGGCATCGATAATTTTCCCTTCAAGCATGTAATCGACAGCTGCATCCTGTACGACCTCGCTATATACATTGAAGCGCGGTATGAGCGGACTCGTTCCGAGAGCCTTCAGCACGGCATTGCCCGTGGCTCCCACTCCACTCTGTATAGGCAGGAAGGACTTTGGTATCCTGCCCTCTTTCATGTCTTTGGCAAGAAGGTCTGCCACGTGGAGTCCTATCTGCATCGTGTTCTCGTCAGGCTCCTTGAAAGCCCTCGCCTCCTCTGGAATGTTGCTCTCAATGACACCTACAATCTTGCTGGCGTCTATTGTTATGTAGTCGTTGCCGAGACGGTCGTAGGGAGAATGAATGTCCATCACCTCCCTGCCTTCCCAGCACTCATGCGGCTCCCATGTGTCGTGGAGGAAACGAGAGTTGGGGTTGTGGAACTGATTGTGTTCCAGTATGACCTTCTTGGCAAGACGCACCACTGTGGAGACGATGCCTCCTGCTGAGGTAAGGAACGCCTTGCACTCCTTGTCGCCCTCCTCCATGCCGCTGACCTCAATGACTGCCCAGTCAACAGGCCCGTAGAATCCACGGCGCAACCGTTCAGCCATGTGTCCTAAATGCATGTCTTCGTAATCGACTTCCCCCATGTTGGTATGGTCGCGGAAATCCTTGTTGGTAGAGAATGGTGCCCTGAACTTAAGAGCGTGGGCAGCAGCCATGTCGCCTTCCACGCTTTGGCACGACGATGCACCTGTAAGCACGCTTACCTGAAAGCTGTTGCCGGCTTCATGCTCTTTTACAGCCCTTTTGGACAGTTCGCGGAATATAGCCTTGGGGTTGCCATTTGGCGTGAAACCGGAGAGTCCAAGTACATCCCCGTCCTTAATCATTGCGGCAGCCTCTGCCGCAGTCAGTCTTGTGTATGCCATAGATGTGTGTGGAATTGTGTTTGTTTTTCTTGCGGCAAAGGTACGAAATAAAATCAATAACAATGTCAAAAACAATAAAAAACACTTTTTATTTTGTTATCTAACCGATTTCAGCTAACTTTGCAGTTAAAACAGAAGCAAATAGCCTGCCTTTATGTCAATTTGCGTTGCAGGATTAATGAAGGGTAGTATGTCAGAATTGATAATCTATAAATTATAGTATAATGACGAGCAACCAGGTATTACTTATTTATAATACTCTTACGAGGAAGAAAGAGCGTTTTGAACCAATCCACTCACCCAATGTGGGACTGTATGTATGCGGACCGACTGTTTATGGCGACCCACATCTTGGACATGCACGTCCAGCCATAACATTCGACATCCTTTTCAGATATCTCAGGCATCTGGGATATAAGGTTAGGTATGTCAGGAACATCACGGACGTTGGACATCTTGAGCACGATGCCGACGAGGGTGAGGACAAGATTGCCAAGAAAGCAAGGCTTGAACAGTTGGAGCCCATGGAGATAGCCCAGTATTATACCAACCGTTACCATCAGGCAATGGATGCTCTCAATGTGTTGCCACCAAGCATAGAGCCTCATGCCACAGGGCATATCATAGAGCAGATTGAACTGGTGAGGGAGATTCTTGACAATGGCTTTGCCTATGAAAGTAACGGGTCGATATATTTCGACATAGAAGCATACAACAAGAAACATCATTACGGCATACTATCAGGACGCAACATAGAGAATGTCATAAACGAAAGCCGACAACTCGACGGAGTGGGGGAGAAACACAACCAGGCAGACTTCGCACTATGGAAGAAGGCACAGCCAGAGCATATAATGAGATGGAAGTCGCCATGGAGTGACGGATTCCCAGGCTGGCACTGTGAGTGCACTGCTATGGGAAGGAAATATCTTGGAGAACATTTCGACATACATGGTGGAGGCATGGACCTCGTTTTCCCACATCATGAGTGTGAGATAGCACAGTCGGTTGCCTCGCAAGGCAGCGAGATGGTGAAATACTGGATGCATAACAACATGATTACCATCAACGGACAGAAGATGGGCAAGAGTCTTGGCAACTTCATCACCCTTGAGCAGTTCTTTACAGGCAACCATGATAGTCTGGAGAAGGCATACAGTCCTATGACAATACGCTTCTTCATACTGAGTGCACACTATAGAGGAACGGTAGATTTCTCAAATGATGCACTGAAGGCAAGTGAGAAAGGACTTGAGAAACTCATGACAGCTCTCTCCGACCTTGACAGGATAAAGACATCGAAGACTTCGGATGCTGCCACTTCAAACCTCGTGGGTGCACTGAGGCAGAGATGCTATGATGCCATGAACGACGACCTTGCCACACCTGTGGTTATCAGCAATCTCTTCGAGGCTTGCGCTGTAATTAACAAGGTAGTGGCACATCAGGCAGAGATATCAGAGGCAGACCTTGCGGAACTTCGCAAGGTAATGACGCTGTTTACATCCGACATCCTTGGACTGCGCAATGACAAGAGTGCCGACAACAGTGCGAGAGAGGAAGCATTCGGAAAGGTCGTGGACATGGTGCTTGAACTTCGTGCAAAGGCAAAGGCTACCAAGGACTGGACTACGAGCGACCATATAAGGGACGAGCTTGCAGCAGCGGGATTCGAGGTGAAAGACACCAAGGATGGTGTGACATGGAAACTTAATATAGGCAAGTAGTTGCGCTCACTGATAGTATCGTAGCACACAAAATACTGGTAAATGATAGACTGGCTGCAAAACATTGATACAGCCTTGATGCTTTGGCTCAATGGCTTCCACAATAGCTTTATGGACACATTCATGTGGCTTGTGTCTAATAAACTCATGTGGGTGCCCATGTATGTGATGATACCATACGTGCTATATAAACGCTTTGGGATAAAGGCAGCGTTGTTCCTCGTAGTGGCGATGTTTCTTATAAACGTTTTTGCCACCGACTCTTTCTGTAGTCAGGTGTTGCGCCACAATATATTGAGGCCAAGACCATCGAATGCGGACAGTCCCATATACAGGATGGTGCACATAGTGAATGGATACAGAGGTGGACACTATGGCTTCCCCTCATGCCATGCAGCCAATTCGTTCTCTCTCGCCACCCTCATAACGCTTGTTTTCCATAACAAGAAGACAGCTGTGCTGATGTTCTTGTGGGCTATACTACATTCTTACAGCAGAGTGTATCTCGGCGTGCATTACCCGGGGGATATAATAGCCGGAGCCATTATCGGCTGTATGGTGGCTGGTTTGGTGTATTACATCTTCAGATGCTTGCTTAAAGTTGAGCGTATGAGGAAATGCCATACGGCGGAGCCGATGATAATACCATATATGGGATTGTCTATCTTTTTCCTGCTTATATTGTTCTGTACAATAAACACATATATCCTTCCAAGGGCTTTCATCTGTCATGTGAACTAATGCAGGTGGGGTTCTTGGTTGTTCATTGCTGATGAGATATGGAGAGTCTTCTGCATTATATATGGAAACATAGGATGCTTCCTGTTGGAGAGCTACGGACATCTGACGGACAGGAAGTGGAAATCATTGATACAGGACTTGCCAACAGGTCGGCAGGTCCTGACTTCTTCAATTCAAAACTTCGTATAGGAGGTGTCATGTGGGTTGGTAATGTGGAGATACACACCAAGTCGTCTGACTGGTATGCTCATGGCCATGACAAGGACCACCATTATGATAATGTAGTGCTTCACGTGGCAAGCGAGATAGACACGGACGTAAGGACATGTGACGGAAAGTTGTTGCCACAGTTGAGAATTGTCGTACCTCAAGGTGTGGAAGAGAACTATGCCATGCTTCTCAACGAAGACAGATACCCTCCATGCTATAGGGCAATACCAACGATTCCGTCTCTCTCGATGCATTCATGGATGAGTGCGTTGCTGACGGAACGCCTTGAGAACAAGACCGTTGCCGTTGAGGAAAGGCTGAAGAGATACAGCGGTTCATGGGAAGATACCTATTTCGTTACTTTGTCAAGGAACTTCGGCTTTGGTGTCAATGGTGAGGCTTTTGAGACATGGGCGGAGTCGATACAACTAATGTCAGTAGGGCACCACCGTGATGACATTTTCCAGATAGAGGCATTCTTTATGGGACAGGCAGGACTGCTCGATGCCCACAGTATGCCCGACCGTCACAAGAAGAGAGCCATGGCGGATGATTATTTCAACAAGCTGGCAGCAGAATACACATATCTTGCCCATAAGTTCCGTCTGACACATATCGACCCGGGACTGTGGAAGCTGCTCCGTCTCCGCCCACAGAACTTTCCTTATATAAGGCTGTCACAACTGGCTAACATGTATTACAAACGCAGGACAGCATTTGCCGACCTTCTTGACTGCTGTGAGGTTAAAGACGTTGAAAAGCTGTTTAGCACCAATGTGACTGAATATTGGAAGACACATTATATGTTTGGAGAAGAATGCAGTAAGAGCGATAAGAACCTATCGGCTTCGTCCAAGCGTCTTCTCATAGTAAATACAGCTGTACCAATGCTCTTTGCCTATGGAAAGAATATAGGTGATGATTCTCTTTGTGAAAGGGCATTGCGATTCATGGAACAGATAAAGGCAGAGAACAACCATATAGTGCGGATGTGGAAAGAGTGTGGCATGGACGTGAGGGATGCCGGCGACTCGCAGGCTCTCATAGAACTAAAGAAAGTGTATTGCGACAGGAAGGACTGCCTGCGTTGCAGGATAGGGTATGAATATCTAAAGATAAGGAGATAGAGGAATGGAATATGATTTTGAGACGAGGATGGAGGTGCGCGACTATGAGTGTGACATAGAGGGCATTGTCAACAATGCGAATTATCTTCACTATCTGGAACATACAAGGCATCTCTTTCTGAAAAGCAGAAACCTCAGCTTTGCAGAGATGCACAGGAAAGGAGTAGATGCTGTGGTGGCAAGGATGAATCTGCAATATAAGGTGCCTCTAAGATGTGATGATGAGTTTGTTTCTCGCCTTTCAGTCTCCAAAGAAGGAATAAGATATGTCTTCAGGCAAGACATATATAGATTGCCAGACGAGAAACTGTGTGTGAAAGCAGTTGTGGAGCTGGTATGCCTCGTTGAAGGCAAACTCTCCAACAGTGAGGACTACGACAGGGCGTTGCTATGACAAACCAGCAGGAGATAATAAACACTATAGCACTCAGCAGGATAAGCTACTATTCTTCTGAAGGATTGCTGAACCTTTACAGGACACTTGGTTCAGCAACCAATGTCGTGGAACACCGCCACCATATACGCGATGTGCTGCCTGATGCATCAGACAGATTAGTAGCTGCACTTGAGAACATGGATGACATGATATCAAGGGCTGAGACAGAACTGGAGTTCGACATGAATCATGGCATTGTGCCATTATGCTTCAACGATAGGAATTATCCTAAACGACTGGCTGAATGTGCTGACGCTCCTCTCGTGTTGTACTATAAGGGTAATGCAGACCTTAACCAGAGACGGATAATAAGCATTGTAGGCACAAGACGCTGTACTCAATATGGACGTGACATGACAGCGAGGCTAATAAAACGGATGCGTGAACTATTGCCGAAAACTCTGATAGTAAGTGGTCTCGCTTATGGAATAGACATAGAGGCTCACCGTAACGCCCTTGCCTGTGATTTTGAGACTGTCGGTGTCCTGGCGCATGGGTTGGACACCATCTATCCTAATGCCCATAGAGATACAGCCATCAAGATGATAGAGAACGGTGGTCTGCTTTCAGAATTTATAACCATGACGAATGCTGACAAGCGTAATTTCGTACAGAGGAACAGAATAGTGGCTGGGATGTGTGACGCATGTGTCATAGTCGAGTCGGCTGCAAAGGGAGGAGGACTAATCACTACCACTATGGCGAGAGACTACAATAGAGATGTCTTTGCTGTTCCAGGTGCAGTGGGACAACAGTATTCAGAAGGATGCAACCTGCTCATTAAAGACAATGTGGCATCATTAATAACTTCCGCTGATGACCTTGTTGACGCTATGGGATGGAATGAGGATATGGAGATGGTGCGCAAGGCTGGTAAAGGGATAGAGAGAGAACTCTTCCCCGAACTAACTCAGGAAGAACAGATAATTGTTGACAGGTTGGCGATGCATGACCTTCAGATAAACATGCTTGCATCACAGACCGGTCTTACAATACAGAAATTGTCAGCATTGCTCTTTGGACTGGAGATGAAGGGTGTGGTAAAGGCTCTTGCAGGAGGCACATACCATTTGTTGAAGATATAGGTTGACTAAATCAAGTTTCGCAAGTTAAAACTTGCTCAAAGGAGTTTCCTTGAGCCTTGTGAAAAACAAGTTGACAAGTCAACAAGTTATTAGTTTTTCTGGGTATTGTAATACTCAAGCAATAAGGGTAGCTAAAAGACTGATTATGAAGATAGGGAATATAGATTTTGATAATCATCCATTGTTCCTTGCACCAATGGAGGATGTAACCGATATAGGATTCCGCATGTTGTGCAAGCGTTTTGGTGCCTCGATGGTCTATACAGAGTTCGTATCTGCCGAGGCTCTTGTGCGTTCAGTAAAATCTACAGCAGCCAAGCTGGTTATATCAGATGAGGAACGCCCTGTTGGAATTCAGTTGTATGGCAGGGATGCCGATGCCATGGTAGAGGCTGCAAGGATAGTGGAGAGTGTCAATCCCGACATTATTGACCTTAATTTCGGATGCCCTGTAAAGAAAGTGGCTGGTAAGGGTGCAGGAGCTGGAATGCTCAGGAATATCCCGCTTATGCTACAGATAACAAAGTCTGTGGTTGATGCCGTGAAGGTACCAGTCACTGTTAAGACACGATTGGGATGGGACCATGACAACATTATCATAGAGGAGCTGGCTGAGCAGTTGCAGGATTGCGGTATAAAGGCTCTCACCATCCATGGACGTACCCGCTCTCAAATGTACACAGGCGAGGCAGACTGGTCGTATATCGGTAAGGTTAAAGATAATCCGAGAATAAAGATTCCAATAATTGGCAATGGTGACATAAAGACACCAGCTCAGGCTAAACAGGCTTTTGAACAATATGGTGTCGATGCTGTAATGGTAGGCAGGGCTACTTTCGGGTGTCCGTGGATATTCAAGGACATGCGTGACTTGCTTGATGACAGGACCTTCCAAGAGCTGACCCTTGACGACAAGATAGACATCTTGAAAGAACAACTCCGCATCAATGTGGAGCGTATAGACGAGTATAGAGGCATATTGCATACAAGACGCCATTTGGCGGCAAGTCCGATATTCAAGGGAATACCAGACTTCCGCCAGACACGTATAGCCATGCTGCGAGCTGAGACAATGGACGAACTGACTGCAATTATTGATAATAGTCGCTGTATGCTTTCAAGGTAGTGCCGCTTACATGCCCACATGCAGTTTCTTTGTCTCTATGGAGCCTATACCGGAATCGTCTTTCTTAAGACTTTTCAGGTTGCCTTCAAGTTCTATGTCGCCAGTGCCGCTCAATGAGCAACTTGCAGAGCCACAATCAACGAACTTGACATCAATGTCTCCTGTGCCTGTGAGGGTGAGAAAGCTCTCTTCAACGTTAATTGCCTTTGTGCTTATGTCGCCTGTTCCATTAAGGGTGATTGTACTCTTGGAACATGACACATTGTTTATTTTCATGTCACCTGTTCCATCGAGTATGGCATCAAGGTTGATGCAAGCGAGCGCATTGGCTTCGATGTCGCCTGTTCCGCAAAGATGAATGCGTAGGTTCTCTGAGACGAGTTTCCCTGGTATGTGTATATCTCCAGTGCCGTAAAGTGAAACGGAATTTACTTTAGGTGTGGTGACTGTGACTTTTACATTGCCAAATATGATATTGTTGTTATTGGCATGGGCTACCTTGAGTGTTCCATTCTCAATGCTTGTAACGGTGTTCCCCACGGACTTCTTGTTTCCTTCAACAATGATGGAAGACTTGTCTCCCTGAATTATAATGACATCACAGTTAGCATCAGCCGATACATTTTGGAATGTGCCCGACTTCCTGTTTTCTTTTACTACGGGTGAGTTGTCGCCCTCAATTTTCATGTTGCATGAACATAGTGCCGCTATGACCAAGGGTAGCAGCATGACAGTGATTTTTTTCATATATAAATCCTTTTTCCAGTTTGTATTTATATATATGACGTTTGCTGAAAGGAAAAAGTTGCAAGGGCGATAAAAAAAGTTAGAACATGTTTGAGACACGGCGTATGCCTTCTACAAGAATGTCTATCTCCTCCTTGGTGTTGTAGAGTGCAAAAGAAGCTCTTACAGTTCCAAGAATGCCAAGACGATCCATCAATGGTTGTGCGCAGTGGTGACCTGTCCTAACCGCTATGCCAAGACGGTCGAGCAGTGTTCCCATGTCTAAATGGTGGATGTCCTTTACAAGGAACGAAACGACAGCATCCTTGTCAGGAACATTTCCGAATATCCTTATTCCGTCTATCTTACCCATTTCGCTCATGGCATATCTTGTCAGCTCCTGTTCATGCCTCATTATGTTGTCCATGCCGATGCCTTTCATATATTCAATGGCTTTGGCAAGACCATTGGTGGCTACATAGTCGGGAGTGCCAGCTTCAAACTTAAATGGCAGTTTCTCAAATACAGTCTTTTCGAAGGACACGCTCTCAATCATCTCACCACCTCCCTGATATGGTGGCATGCGCTCAAGCCATTTCTCTTTACCATACAGTACACCTATTCCGGTGGGGCCGTACATCTTGTGTCCACTGAAAGCGAAGAAGTCACAGTCCATCTGCTGTACATCAATGGTGATATGTGGAGCACTTTGTGCACCATCTACCATAACTGGTATATCATGCTCATGTGCCGTTTTTATAATATTGTCAATGGGATTGACAGTGCCAAGAACGTTGCTCACATGGGTGATGCTCACAAGTTTAGTCCTCTCTGTAAGCATATTTTCAAAATCATCGAGAACAAGCTCACCGCTGTCAGTCATTGGTATCACTTTTATATTGATACCTTTCTTAGCTGCTATTATCTGCCAAGGTACGATATTCGAGTGGTGTTCCATAACCGACACTATCACCTCATCTCCAGCGTTCATGAATGCGTCGGAGTATGACGATGCGATTAGGTTGAGGCTCTCTGTCGTTCCTCTGGTGAATATAATTTCGTTTGTGGATTCTGCGTTGATAAAATCCCTTACTACTCTCCTTGCTTCCTCATGTAGTTCCGTGGACTGTTGTGACAGGTAATGAACGCCTCTGTGCACATTGGCATTAACATTATAGTACTCGTCAGATATAGCCTCTACCACTACACGCGGTTTCTGTGTGGTGGCAGCATTGTCAAGATATACCAATGGTTTGCCGTAGATGCTTCTTGACAATATAGGGAAATCTTCTCTTATCTTGTGTATATCAAACATATAGCTTTATTCTAAATTAATAGGAGTTATGCTTAGGAGTTATTTTAGGGAGTTATGCTTGGGAGTTAAATTAGCCATTAGTCTTTAATGGTTTTCAGCCTCAAAACATATGGCTTTCTAACTTCCCCCTTAACTCCTCTTACTTACACAATTTGCATCCTTCGCATTTATTGAGTTCTCCTCGGAATCTTTTCTCCACAAGATGGTGCAGACGGTCGCGTAGTGGTTCAAGCTGTATCTGGTCAATTACCTCATTGACGAAAGCTATTTCAAGCAACATCTTCGCCTCTTTCTCGGTAATGCCTCTCTGCCTCATGTAGAAGAGGGCGGCATCGTTGAGTTGTCCGACTGTACTGCCGTGTGAGCATTTCACGTCGTCAGCATAGATCTCAAGCATTGGCTGCGTGTACATTCTTGCCTCTTTGGTGGCGCATAGATTTCTGTTTGTCTCTTCCGATACAGTCTTTTGCGCTCCTTGTCTTACAAGTATTTTACCTGCAAATGCGCCAACAGCCTTGTCTCCCAGTACATACTTATAAAGCTCGTGGCTGGTGCAATGTGATGCCTGATGGTCTATAAGAGTGTTGTTGTCAACATGCTGTTCTTTGTCGGCAATGACACACCCGTTGCAGAAACACTCAGCCCCCTCACCTTTCAGGTAAAGGTTAAGCATATTGCGTGTCTTTCCGTTGTGAAGTGTGATTACGTTGTGCGAGAAGGTACTGTTTGCAAGCTGTTCTACATATACGTTGCTTATCCTTGAGTTCCTTATATGTGTTTCTTCAAGACAGTCAAGTTCAAGGTTGGCATTCTCACCGACATAAGCCTCCACCACTTGTGTCGTCAGGAAGTTACGGTCGTCTGCACTATGGTCACAGAACAGGAGCTTTGCCTCGGAACCTTCTTCCATTATAACGAGTACTCTCCTGTTTGTCATCATATCGACATCCGAACGCAGGATGTTAATAACCTGTATAGTACGTTCAACTTTTACATTTCTCTTTACGTGGACAACAAGACCGTCTTGTGCAAGCATAGTGTTTATAGCCGTAACACCATCCTCGGAAGTATCGGCAAGTTGTGAATAGTAACGACCAACAATGTCTGGATTTGTCTCCGCATATTGTTTCAGTGAGCCGACGGTGACACCTTCCGGCAGATTCACCCTCGAGGTGACTTTGTCGTAAAAGCAGTCGTTCACGATGAAATACATTGATGTGCTCAAATTCGGGACATCGCATTTGAAAGCCTTGTACGGGTCAACAGGTACGTCAAGTCGCTTTATGTTGACACCATAGTCGGGTTTGAACAGTTCTGGAATATCAGAATACTTGTATCTTTCCACCATCCTGTCAGGAATGCCAATACGGCATAAGTCCTCAAATGCCTTGTCGCGGCATCTGTTTAATGGCTCGGCGGAATAGCTGTTAATCGTATCCCTGTGCTGTCTGTAGAGTTCTATATATTGACGTACGCTATCCATCTATCTCTGCTTTTATCCAGTCGTAACCTTTTTCCTCAATTATCTTCGCAAGTTCTGGACCTGCTGTCTTTACAATCTTGCCTTTGTAAAGCACATGTACGATGTCTGGTTTTATAAGGTCGAGCAGACGGTCGTAATGCGTGATTACTATCGTTGAAGTCTGTGGGGTCTTCAGCTTGTTGACACCCTCGGCTACAATACGTAATGCGTCAACATCCAGACCAGAATCTGTTTCGTCAAGGATTCTTAGCGTGGGTTCAAGCATTGCCATCTGGAATATTTCGTTCCTTTTCTTTTCTCCTCCGCTGAAGCCCTCATTGACAGGTCGGCTTGTGAGCTTTGAGTCAAGTTCCACAATCTTGCGCTTTTCTCTTACTAACTTTAGGAATTCTGCAGCGTTAAGAGGTTCCTTTCCCTCGAATTTCCTTTTCTCGTTGATGGCTGCCCTCATGAAATTAGTCATACTAACGCCAGGAATCTCTACAGGATATTGGAATGATAGGAAGAGTCCCTCATGGGCTCTGTCCTCAGGAGCCATGTCAAGTAGGTTCTTGCCATTGAATGTTGCTGTGCCTTCCGTGACCTCATACAGAGGGTTTCCCACAAGGACAGAGCTTAATGTTGATTTACCGGAACCGTTTGGTCCCATAATGGCATGTGTCTCTCCATCCTTGATGGTGAGGTTGATGCCTTTCAGTATTTCTTTGTCGCCTATTCTGGCATGTAAGTTTCTGACTTCTAACATATTTGTTCTATGATTCGTTGAGGTCTGTCTTTGGACAGACATTTTGTTCTATGCTGTATGGCTTTATCCCACTGTTCCTTCGAGTGAAACACTTAGGAGTTTCTGTGCCTCTACGGCGAACTCCATGGGCAGCTTGTTGAGTACTTCCTTGGCATATCCGTTCACTATGAGTCCTACAGCCTGCTCAGAGGGAATACCTCTCTGGTTGCAGTAGAAGAGTTGGTCTTCGCTTATCTTGCTTGTTGTAGCCTCGTGCTCTACTACTGCTGTGTCGTTGTGTATGTCCATGTAAGGGAATGTGTGCGCACCGCAGTAGCTGCCAAGTAGCAGGGAGTCGCAAGAACTATAGTTCCTTGCGTTGTCTGCGTTGCTCGTAGCCCTTACAAGTCCACGGTATGAGTTCTGGCTATGCCCGGCTGATATGCCTTTTGATATGATGGTGCTCTTGGTGTTCTTGCCTATGTGTATCATCTTGGTGCCGGTATCTGCTTCTTGATAATTGTTGGTGACAGCCACGGAGTAGAATTCTGCTTGTGAGCCGTTTCCACGCAGGATGCATGAAGGATATTTCCATGTTATGGCAGAACCCGTTTCTACCTGTGTCCATGACAGTTTACTGTTTTCTCCTCTTAGGTCTCCGCGTTTTGTCACAAGGTTCAGGACACCGCCTTTGCCTTCCTCGTCGCCCGGATACCAGTTCTGAACAGTAGAATATTTTACCTCTGCATTGTCCATCACTATTATCTCCACTATTGCGGCATGGAGTTGGTTCTCATCTCTCATGGGCGCAGTACATCCTTCAAGGTATGATACATAGGAGTCGTCCTCTGCAACGATGAGCGTGCGCTCAAACTGTCCTGTGTTACGGGCGTTTATTCTGAAATAGGAACTCAGCTCCATAGGGCATCTCACCCCTTTGGGTATATATACGAAGGAGCCGTCGCTGAACACGGCACTGTTCAATGCTGCATAGAAATTGTCGCGGTAGGGTACTACAGTTCCAAGATACTGTCTTACTAGTTCGGGATGTGTCTTCACCGCTTCTCCTATCGAGCAGAATATAACCCCTTTCTCAGCCAGTTTCTCCTTGAATGTTGTCTTGACTGATACGGAGTCCATGATGGCATCCACCGCAGTGCCGCTAAGGGCGAGTCTCTCTTCAAGGGGAATGCCTAACTTGTCAAATGTCTTTTCAAGCTCTGGGTCTATCTCTTTGTTTTTTGGCTTCTTGGCAAGAGGGTCTGCGTAGTAGGATATCTCCTGATAGTCAATCTTTGGAATGTGTACGTGTCCCCATGTGGGTTGCTGGAGCGTTGTCCAGTAACGGAATGCCTTGAGACGGAATTCAAGGAGCCATTCCGGTTCGCCTTTCTTGCTGGATATCAGTCGGACAACATCCTCGCTGAGTCCTTTCTCTATGATGTCTGTATGTACGTCAGTAGTGAAGCCAAACTCATATTTCTGTTCAGCCACCTTCCTTACGTACTCATTGTTCTTGTTGTTTGTTTCCATCTTTTTAAAGCCTCTTTCCAATAGCGTTGTATGCCGCCGTTGGATGTGCAAAGTTACTAAATAATGGTTCTGTACACAAATAATTCAAATAAAAAACTTATATACTGTATGTAATTCCACTCTTTTACTTCCTTACCTTCACATGCTGTCAGCAAAGGAATGGACACGTTGATACGTTCATGGTCTTAAAAAGCCGCACTACTCTTGAATGTCGAGTAGTGCGGCTCTTATAAATTCCTATCGCATCTACACCTTTTATATAGGAGGTGTCATGCGGCTTATCTACAGTTTCTGTTGTACCTCAATTTCTGTGAAGGTCTCGATGATATCGCCTTCCTGTATGTCGTTGAAGTTGACGAGACTTATACCGCATTCAAATCCAGTAGGAACTTCCTTGACATCGTCTTTATAGCGTTTCAGGGCACTTATGTCTGCGGTATGCACAACGATACCGTCCCTGACAACCCTTGCACGATCACTTCTGTGAACCTTACCTTCTGTTACAATAGAACCAGCTACGGCTCCCACCTTAGAAATCTTGAACACCTGTCTTACCTCTACTTGTCCGGTAACGACTTCCTTCTTCACCTTGTCGAGCATACCTACCATAGCAGCCTTGACATCGTCGATGGCATCGTATATGACAGAATATGTGTTTATTTCCACACCAGCCTGGTCAGCCTGCTTGCGGGCAGCAGCCGATGGACGCACTTGGAATCCAACGATAATGGCATCTGATGCATCGGCGAGTGTTACGTCACCCTCGGAAATCTGTCCTACAGCCTTGTAAATGACGTTGACTTTTACCTTCTCTGTTGACAGCTTTATGAAAGAGTCGCTGAGAGCTTCGATAGAACCATCTGTATCACCTTTTACTATGATGTTAAGCTCTTTGAACTCTCCAAGTGCTATACGGTGTGATATATCTCCAAGTGTAAGCCTCTTCTGTGTGCGCAGCCCCTGCTCGCGCTGTAGTTGGAGTCGTTTGTTGGCTATGTCGCGTGCCTCTTGCTCAGTCTCCAATACATGGAAAGTGTCGCCTGCCGTTGGTGCTCCGTTGAGACCCAATATTATAGCTGGCTCTGCAGGCCCAGCCTGTTGTATGCGTTGATTGCGCTCGTTGAACATAGCTTTTATCCTTCCCCATGACGTTCCGGCAATGATATTGTCGCCAACCTTAAGTGTACCATTGCTAACAAGTACAGTGGAGATGTATCCGCGACCTTTGTCGAGTGACGATTCTATTATGGAACCTGTAGCTTTACGGTTGGGATTTGCCTTAAGGTCGAGCATCTCAGCCTCAAGAAGCACCTTCTCAAGCAGGTCTTCGACACCAATTCCTTTCTTGGCACTTATCTCTTGACATTGGTACTTTCCTCCCCATTCCTCTACAAGAAGGTTCATCTGTGCCAGGTCTTCCCTGATTTTGTCAGGATTGGCTCCTGGCTTGTCAATCTTGTTTATTGCGAACACCATTGGCACATTGCCTGCCTGAGCGTGGGCAATAGCCTCCTTTGTGGTAGGCATCACAGAGTCGTCGGCTGCAATGATAATGATTGCGATGTCAGTAACCTGTGTACCACGGGCGCGCATGGCTGTGAATGCCTCGTGACCAGGAGTGTCGAGGAATGTTATTCGTCTTCCGTCGTTCAGTTTAACATTGTAGGCACCTATGTGTTGGGTTATACCTCCTGCCTCGCCTGCAATAACGTTAGTGTTGCGTATGTGGTCGAGTAGGGAAGTCTTGCCATGGTCAACATGTCCCATGACGGTTACTATTGGGGCGCGTGGAACGAGGTCGTTCTCGTCGTCCTCTTCCTCACTGACAGCCTCTTGAACTTCAGCGCTCACATACTCAGTCTTGAATCCGAACTCATCAGCTACAAGGTTTATAGTCTCTGCGTCAAGTCGCTGGTTGATAGAAACCATTATACCTACGCTCATAAGAGTTCCGATAAGCTGGTTGACACTTATGTTCATCATTGTTGCAAGCTCGCTCACCGTCACGAACTCTGTAAGTTTCAGAGTCTTGCTCTCTCGTTTCTCTGCGCGGGCCTCCTTGTTTATTTTCTCCTGCACAGCTTCACGCTTTTCCTTTCGGTATTTGGCAGCGTTCTTGTTCTGATTGCTTTTGTTGGTGAGACGTGCAAGAGTCTCTTTAACCTGCCTTGCAACATCCTCTTCATTGACCTCTATGGGTTTCTGGTTGCGTCCGCGGTTTTTCTTTTTCTTTCCTTGGTTCTTCTGACCGCCGCCGTTGCCCTGTTGGTTTGCAGCGGCATTGATATCCACGCGCTCCTTGTTGATACGTATGCGTTTTTTCTTGTCATTCTGCTGTGCGGCTTTTTCCTCACGTTCCCTTCTGCGCTCTTCCTTGCTTTTCTTCTTTGGACGTGTGCTCTGGTTAAGGCTACTCAAGTCGATTTTGCCAAGTACGTTGACTTTTGTAGCATTGAGCATTTTCTTCTCGTTGTTGGTAACGAAAGGTTTCACCGGTTTTGTATCATTATCCTCGGATGGATTTTCCTTGCTGTCTGAAACAGCAATTGTCTCGGAATCTTTCCTGTCCTCAGCCTTAAGGGATTGTGTGGCTTTCACATTATCTACATCTTTCTTGACCTCCTTTGGCTTTGGGGCAATAATCTCGCTATGTTCGGGTGTGACAGGAACGGGTTTCTTGAATTCGACCTTAGACTCAGGCTTTTCCTCCTCCTTTATCTTCTTTGCAGGGATGTTCTCAGGTGCAGATGGCTGTGCCTTGACAGAAGCAGTAGTCTCCAATGGAGTATTACTTGTAGTATCCTGTTGCTTGTCTGCTGTTTCCTGGGAAGGAGTCTCAGCTGGTTTCTTCTCAAAGGTGCTGAGGTCGATTTTTCCAAGAGGCTTGAACTGCTGGCGTCTCATTTCAGACTCAGTCTGCGCCTTGGTGCTTTCCGCTTTCTCTTTTTGTTTCTTGTCCTTTGTCTTTTTCTGGAAAATCTTTGCAGCATCTGACTTTACGTCCTTGTCATTCTTGAATTGCTCGACGAGTGCTGAGTATTGCTCATCACTAAGTTTGAAGTTAGGGTCACCCTTAACCTCGCCCAGCTCTTTCTTTTTTTCAAGGAATTCAACAGCCGTCTGTAGTCCTATGTTGAGTTCTCTAATTGCTTTGTTTAATCTGATGCTCACAATATATAATTTTTAATGTTTTAAAATAAATAATTTAAGTTTCGCATGTGCTCAACTTTAGGAGTTATAAGGATTATAGGAAGTTATTGCTCCCTGTGGTCACTTAGAAAGATAATGGACAATTCTTTTGCAAACGAGAGCAGAGACAAGCTCGTTTGAGCTATGCCGAGTGCAGCTAAAGAATCGACGAAGACAATAGCAAAAGCCATGTTTTAGCATACGTCGTTTATTTCCTTTTATCTTCATTTATCTCCTTTTAACTACTTGCGAAAGTTCAATAAATAAAAATAAGACCACCAAGTTTCTAATGCATAATTACTGTTCAAACTCCGCTTTCAGTATTTTTAGGACTCCATCAACAGTTTCTTCCTCAAGGTCGGCTTTCTCGATAAGCATTTCTCTTGGAGCGTTGAGCACTTGTTTTGCAGTGTCAAGACCAAGTGACTTGATGGCATCGATAACCCACTGGTCAATTTCGTCGGAGAACTCGTCAAGATAGATATCTTCCTCTGTGTCATTCTCGTCAAGTTCACGATAGACGTCGATGGTGTATCCGGTAAGCATTGATGCGAGCTTGATGTTCAGTCCACCCCTACCGATGGCAAGGCTTACTTCCTCTGGCTGTAGATATACCTCAGCCTTCTTGCTCTCCTCGTCTATATTGATGCTCGAAACCTTGGCAGGACTCAGCGCACGCTGTATGAAGAGCTTTGTGTTGGCTGTGTAGTTTATGACGTCAATGTTCTCATTGCACAGTTCTCTTACAATGCCATGCACGCGGCTTCCCCTTACGCCTACGCAGGCTCCTACTGGGTCTATGCGCTCGTCATAGCTCTCAACAGCTATCTTGGCGCGCTCTCCTGGCATGCGGGCTATACCTTTTATAGATATAAGTCCATCATTGACTTCTGGTACTTCAGCTTCGAGCAGACGTTCGAGGAACATCGGACTTGTGCGTGAAAGTATTATTTTAGGATTGTTGTTCTCATTGTCAACCCTTGCTATGACAGCGCGTACGGTCTCACCCTTGCGGTACTGGTCGGATGGTATCTGTTCTGATTTAGGAAGGATAAGCTCGTTGTTCTCTTCGTCAACGAGTAATACCTCACGTTTCCATACCTGATATACTTCTCCAGAGATAACCTGACCCACACGATCCTTATACTTATTATATAAGGTGTCGTGCTCCAGTTCCAGTACCTTGGATGACAATGTCTGGCGAAGGTTCAATATGGCACGACGTCCAAACTTGGCAAATTCGATGGGTTCGGACACATCCTCACCAACCTCATAGTCTGCTTCTATCTTTCTTGCTTCGCTGAGAGCTATCTCCTTGTTCTCATCCTGAACCTCTCCGTCTGCTACTACAACGCGGTTGCGATATATCTCAAGGTCTCCCTTGTCTGGATTTACAATGACGTCAAAGTTCTCATCACTGCCGAAAATCTTTGCTATAACATTGCGGAAACTTTCCTCGAGCACACTGACGAGTGTGGTGCGGTCTATACTCTTTGTCTCCTTGAATTCCTTCATGGTTTCCACCATGTTAGGAGTAAAGGCGTCTTTTCTTGTTGCTGCCATATCTGTTATTTGAAACTTATTAGGTATTTTGTGTATTTTACATTGTCCATCTGGAAGGTGTGGTCAACATCAAGGAGTTGGGGACGTTTCTTGCCCTCCAATTTTACTTTCTCCTTTATTGTAACAGTGAAGTCGTTGCCGTCAACACTTTTCAGTACACCATGCATTTTCTTGCCGCCATTGTCCATCACCTCTACCTCCTTGCCAATGCAGTTGATATATTGGCGTTCAACTTTGAATGGTTGTCCTAATCCGGCTGAGCCCACCTCAAGCTCGTAGTCTTCTTCCTCACGGCTCAAGTGTTCCTCGATATACCGGCTTAGCTCAACGCAGTCCTCTATCCATACACCATCAGCATGGTCTATCTCGACTACGATACGGTTGTCAGGGCTGATTTCTATATCAACGAGGAAATAGTCTTTCCCCTCAAGCCAGTCCTCTACTAATGTCTTTACTACATTCTTGTCTGTCATGAATACTTTATTGTCTGTTCAACCTTTACCTCTTAAAAATAGAATTGAGGGACTTAGCAAAGCCCCTCAATTCCTCTGAACGCTGCAAAATTACTAAAAAAAATGGTAATGGCAAATTTTTATGCTATTTATTTATGAAATCCTTTATAACTTTACCATTTTTTCTGCTATCTCGCTGCTATGCACTCTATCTCGACAAGCGCATCCTTCGGCAATGTCTTGACTGCAACGGCTGAACGGGCAGGGAAGGGTGAGGAGAAGAATGAAGAATAGACTTCGTTCATAGCGGCAAAATTGTTCATGTCAGATAGGAATACCGTCGTCTTCACCACATTAGAAAGATAGAGTCCTTCCGATTCGAGTATGTTTCTCATATTTGTGAGCGACTGTCGGGTCTGTCCCATGATATCGCTGCTAGCGAATACTCCTGTCTCAGGGTCGATTGGTAGCTGACCGGAGACGAATACCATGCCGTTAGATTCAATAGCCTGACTGTATGGCCCAATGGCGGCAGGTGCCTTTTCTGTGCTTATTGCTTTCATTTTCGTATTATTTTGAAGTGATGTAATCGGTTCTGCATTGGAGTGCCTTATCCTCAGCCTCCTCCATTATCTCCCTCTCGCCAGGTGCCTTGTCGTTAATGCCGCACAAGTGAAGTATTCCATGTATGATGACGCGGAACAATTCCTCTTCATACTCTTTTCCAAACATCTCGGAGTTCGACTTCACGGTGTCAAGAGAAATGACAAGGTCTCCATTGATGGTGTCGCCCTCGTCGTAATCGAATGTGATGATGTCTGTATAGTAGTCATGTTGTAGATACTGGCGGTTCACTTCCAGTATCTTGTCGTCATTGACGAACATATAGCCAATTTCGCCAACTCTCTTGCCATAGTATGCAGCGACATGTCTTATCCATGAGCTTGTATCGCGTTTTCTTATCTTAGGCATCTTCACGCCGTCACATTCGTATGTTATCATAATTTTCAGGTTTTGAGGTGAAATTACCTTATATAATATTGAATGTTGAAAATTGAAAATTCAAGATTGAATATTCAGTCTTTCAATCTTTCCGTTTTTTCTGGCAGGAACATTCTCACATCCTTGCCAAAATGGGCAAGTTCCCTGACAAGTGACGAACTGACACTTTCAAGATGTGGTTCTGCATAAAAGAGTATCGTCTCAATGCCGCTCATCTTCCTGTTGATGTCCGCCTGAGCGCGTTCATATTCGAAATCCTTTACAGACCTCACTCCCTTGACAATAAACGTGGCATCCTCAGACTTCGCAAAGTCAACGGTAAGACCGAAATAAGGCTTCACCTCTATCGACTCGTTTTCACTATATAGGTTCCGTATGGTCTCCATCCTCTCTTCTGCAGGACTCATGTATTTCTTGTTCACGTTGTCACCGACGACACCTATGACGAGGCGGTCAAACAATGGCAGAGCACGTCGTACGATAGAGTCATGCCCAATGGTGAAGGGGTCGAAACTGCCCACGAATATTCCTGTTCTCATATTGTATCCTCAATAATTATATGGTATTTCCGGCTCCATGATATTGCCTTTGTATGGATTGCGTCCAAGATGCTCGTAAGCCAGAGCCGTTGCCATCCTGCCTCGAGGTGTCCTCTTTATGAATCCCTCCATGATGAGATATGGTTCATAAACCTCTTCTACAGTTCCGGTATCTTCTCCTATGGCAGTGGCTATTGTAGATACTCCCACTGGACCGCCTCTGAATTTGTCGATTATGGTCAGAAGAATCTTGTTGTCAATTTCATCAAGACCATAACTGTCGATGTTAAGAGCTGTAAGGGCCATTTGTGCAATGTCTAGGTCAATGCGCCCACTTCCTTTCACTTGTGCAAAGTCGCGCACACGTCGAAGGAGAGCATTTGCTATTCGTGGCGTGCCGCGACTGCGTCTTGATATCTCGTTTGCAGCACTGCTGTCAATGGGAACTCCAAGTATTCCGGCACTGCGTTTGATTATTGTGGAAAGAGTGGCAGGGTCGTAATACTCAAGGTGGAGGTTTATGCCAAATCTGGCTCTGAGAGGAGCTGTAAGCAATCCGCTTCGCGTGGTAGCACCTACCAATGTGAACGGATTAAGGTCTATCTGGATGGACCTGGCAGAAGGACCCTTGTCTATCATGATGTCTATCCTGTAGTCTTCCATCGCAGAATAAAGATATTCCTCCACTACTGGGGACAGGCGGTGAATCTCGTCAATGAAAAGCACATCGTTGGGTTCAAGGGATGTGAGTATTCCTGCAAGGTCGCCAGGCTTGTCGAGCACAGGTCCACTTGTCAGTTTGAAACCCACGCCAAGCTCACTTGCAATTATATTGCTAAGAGTGGTTTTTCCCAGTCCTGGTGGACCGTGAAGCAGTGTGTGGTCAAGAGGTTCCCCTCTGTATTTTGCAGCTTCGACGAAAACGGCAAGATTCTCCACAACTTTAGCTTGTCCACTGAAATCATCGAATCTCAGAGGTCGCAGAGCGTTCTCAAAATCTCTTTCGGATGTGCTGAGACTCCTTTCCTGTCTTATATCTAAGTCATTCATATCAATTTGCAAAGTTAGTGCAAGTCGAAGACAATACAAAATAAAAGACGTAGTTTTTTATTTTTATTGTTGAGGTGCCGCCTAAGTTATGTAAAGTTAGTGCAAGTCGAAGACAATACAAAATAAAAGACGTAGTTTTTTATTTTTATTGTTGAGGTGCCGCCTAAGTATTGTTGTCCCACGCATACTATTTGCAAGTGCCATCGCAAAGCTTTGCTATGTCCCATGCAATGCTTTGCTATAAACTTTGTAATTCACCACTATGATTTTCCTCATTCACTACTATAACTTTCGCGATGTGTTGCTATGACTGATTATGCTTCACGTAAAATACCTATAATCCATTTACACAAGTTTTTTCCTTAAACGATATGGATAATTTGAAAATTTGCTGTATCTTCGCAAGAAAATAGTAAAGATATGGAATGTATGAAACGATATAATGGAATGAAGCTGCTCGCTCTTGTGTGTGGAATAATGGTGCTTTTCGCTTTTTCTTCATGTCATGATGGTAATGATGACGACAACGTAACGGAAGAGACGGTCATTTTTTTCTTTCCTTATAGTGGACTTGAGAGTCAGATTGATAATAATATCAATGATATAAAGAAGGCTGTTGAGGACATTGGAGGGTTGGGTGACAAAAGATTGGTTGTTATCAAGTCTGTAGGAAGAGCCAAGGTGAATATATTTGAATTGGTGTGGAATGGGAATGAATGTACTGAAAGTATTGTTTCTGAAGGTTTTAACACGGATTTCAGCAGCTATGACGAGGACGGTAGTACAACATGTTTATCTCAACTATTAGGCATTGCAAGGTGCAATGCTCCAGCTGACAGCTACTCTTTGATTGTAGGGGCACATGGTTCTGCCTGGCTTCCTGCGGGAATCTCTCTTTCAGATATTTCGAGCAAGCATGCCCCCAGAATAAACAAAGCATTCGGTACGGCAGGGGTAGATGGTCAGATTAGCAATGAGAGTCTTGCCAATGCTGTAAAAAAGGCAGGAATGCATTTTGGATACATCTTCTTTGATGCATGTTTAATGGCAAATGTCGAGACGATATATGAATACCGGGATGTGTGTGATTTCTTTATCGGAAGTGCATCGGAGACAATGGCGTATGGAGCTCCATACCGAGTAGTCTTGAAAGACCTCCTTATGCATGATTATGCTGGTTTTGCAGGTCATTATGTCAGTTTTTATGAAAACAGCAATACTCCATACGCTACTATTTCTGTTGTAAGAACAAGTTTCTTAAATGACCTTTCAACGGTGGTTAGAGAACTGAACAACATGACGCAGATGGGAGATGACGACGAAGGATCCAAGGCTGTTCAATGCTATGACGGCATGGAACCACACCTCTTCTACGATTTTCTCGACTGGGTGGAATACAAAGGCGAGGGATGTGATTATATAGTTGAGGAAATCCGGACGTTAGTGTCAAAGATGATAGTTGCAAGCAAGCACACTCCTACAATATATTCCTCGTTGCCTAAGACACAGAAGATACCTCTTGACAAGTATTGTGGATTTAGTACTTCGTGTCCTACGCAAAATGCCCTTGTGTCTGGAATGCATGAGCGCACGGCATGGTATGCTGATACTAAATAATAGCATAAGTCCGTTTAACCCAAATCGGTTCATTAGATTTGGGTTAATTGCCATGCCAGAATTGTTTTGCGAACTCCCAAATGACAATGCCTGCTGTTACAGATACGTTGAGGGAGTGTTTTGTGCCATGTTGTGGAATCTCTATACAACCGTCAGATGCATCCACAACCGACTGATGTACTCCCTTGACTTCATTTCCAAAGATTATGGCATATTGAGAGGAACTGTCTATTCTTATATCCTGTAGTTTTGTGGAACCTTCTACCTGCTCGACAGAATAAACGGTTACTCCATTGTCATGTAGTTCTGCCACTGCCTCCTCTGCATCGTGGAAATATCTCCATTCCACAGAGTCCTCTGCACCAAGTGCCGTCTTGTGAATCTCGTTGTTTGGAGGAGTAGCGGTAATACCACACAAATATACTGCTTTTACTCGGAATGCGTCGCATGACCTGAAAACGCTTCCTACATTATACAAAGAGCGCACATCATCGAGAACCACGGTAAGTGGCATCTTCTCCGAGTCTCTGAACTCCTCTACGGAGAGGCGCTTCATCTCGATAGTCCTAAGCTTACGCATGATATCATTCTGCTTGTTCCTTGTTATAGTATGCCAAGGCATAAGCCCTTATCTGTTTTATCATGGCGAGCAGACCATTGGAACGTGTTGGGGATAGATGGTCCTTGAGTCCGATTTCTTCTACGAAATACAGTTCACAGTCTATAATCTCTTTGGGAGAGTGTCCGCTAAGGACGCCGATGAGTAAAGCTATGATTCCTTTCACAATCAAAGCGTCACTATCTGCAGTGAACACCAGCTTGCCATCGATGTGGTCGCACTGAATCCAAACACGACTCTGGCATCCATCTATAAGGTTGTTTTCCGTCTTGTATTTCTCGTCAAGGACCTCAAGCTCGTTGCCAAGGTCTATGAGCATCTGATATTTGTCCATCCAGTCGGTGAGGTCGGAAAAAGTCTCAATCACCTCATCCTGTAGTTCGTTAATTGAAGGTGTATTTTCCATTTCTATTGTTTATTTTAAAAGAGTCCTCATTATTTGTTGTATAGCTGAGGAAAATGTTTGTTGTTCATGTCAGTTGTTGTCTTCATTCTTCACAAGTTTGAACAGCTTGTCGCTCTGTCTTACCTTGTCTGGCACGGCAATGCTTATGCGAGTCCCTTTCATTGCCACGTCAACAGCACCGTTGTCTCCATGAATCTCTTCAGGTGTCACATACATAACGCCTGTAGTGGGACCGGTAATAAGCAGTCTGTCCCCAGGTCTGAACTCTGCAGCTTCAACAGAGAACTCTGCGACACTTAACTTGGAAAAGAATCTCACACCTTTTCCTATATATACTTTTTTCTCTGTAGCATTGGAGCCATAATGCTTGTTCCATTCTCCGAGAGTCTGTCCTTGGTAATATCCATCCCAGAAACCGCGGTTGAAGACAGTGGCAAGACGTTTGTCCCACTGGTCTTTTCTGTCTTCCGTGAATGTGCCTTCAAGCACACTTCTGACAGCTTCCTTGTAGCATCCTACCACAGTATGGACATATTCTGGACCACGTGCCCTTCCTTCGATTTTGAAAACGCGAACCCCTGCCTCCATCAATCGGTTGATGAACCTTATGGTCTTGAGGTCCTTGGGACTCATGATATATTTGTTGTCTATCTCAAGCTGGTTGCCAGTCTCGTTGTCTGTTGCGGTATATGACCGTCTGCATATCTGAACACACTCTCCTCGGTTTGCGGAACGGTTTGCGTTGTGAAGACTCATGTAGCATTTCCCAGACACTGCCATGCACAATGCTCCATGGCAGAACATCTCGATACGTATGAGGCCTCCATGTGGTCCTCTTATATCCTGTTCCTTTATTTGGCGGTAAATGTCAGATACCTGACTGATATTAAGCTCTCTTGCAAGAACTACCACATCGGCGAACTGCGCATAGAATTTAAGGGCTTCTATGTTGCTGATATTGAGCTGCGTGGATAAATGGACTTCCACGCCAGTCTTGTTGCAGTATGTCATGACAGCCACGTCGCTCGCAATTACTGCGCTTATGCCAGATGCTTTGGCAGCATCGATGATGGTATGCATAGTGTCAATGTCCTCGCCATAAATAATAGTGTTTACCGTGAGGTAGGTCTTGACACCTTTCTCGCGACATATCCCTGCAATCTCTTTCAAGTCATCTATTGTGAAGTGATTGGCGGAATGTGACCTCATGTTTAGTTGCCCGATTCCGAAATATACCGAGTCAGCTCCGGCTTGTATAGCTGCCGCAAGCGATTCTCTGCTTCCGACAGGTGCCATTATCTCAAATTCTGAAATTCTTTCCTCTATGCTCATTTCTCTCTTTATTGTTTACTCAAGTTTTTTCGCAAAGCTCAAGGGAACTCCTTTTCCCTTCGGCCAGTGACCGTTGGTCCGCATGTCTTCGGCATGATGTCAGTTAACGAGTTGACAAGTCAAAAAGTTGCTACTCTTCTTGTTTGAATTTGTCAATGACCAGAACAACTGATAACTTGTTGACTTGTCAACTTGTTTGCTTTGAGCAAGTCTTAACTTGCGAAACTTGAATTATTTATATAATGTGCCACTCATGCATCGTGCTATACTAAAGGCAGGCTTATGCCGTTAATCTTCTGATAGAAATCAAGAGCGAATATATCTGTCATTCCGCTTATGAAATCTATTACAGCCATGATGCGTGTCTCAAGATTGTCTGATTGGATGTCATACTGACTGCTGAATCTCTTTATGAGTTGCTTGCTATGGAACTGTTGTGGATTTATGGCAGCGTACGTGAGGTCGTGCATTAGAGTCTCCATAATCTTGTATCCGCTAAGTTCTACGTCAAGCACAGGCTTGCTGTTGTATATTTTTTCTTTTGATATGGCACAGCATTTCTTATACGCATTGTTGCCATTTTCAGAAATATGGCTTATTAGGCTTCCATTGAACTCACCGGCGAGTATCTCTTCTTCGTGGTCGATGAATGTCCTGGCGCATTCTTTTTCCAGCTTTCCAATAGCACATGCCCTCATATATACTATCCTCTCGTTCTCATCGAGGATGTTCTCGTCGGAAATACGCTGCCATATCCATTGCCTTTCTTTTTCGGTCATGAATGCCATCAGAAGCTCCGTAGTCTCATCGAAAGAGAGGATTTTAAGCTTGAATGCATCCTCGATATCCATTATCTCATAACAAATGTCATCTGCAGCCTCTACGAGATAGACTAACGGATGGCGTGCATAGGAAAGTGGCTCTCCTTTTGTTGAGAATTTCCTTATCCCCAGTTCATGCGCTATCGTTTCATATATTCCCGTTTCTGATGAGAAAAATCCAAATTTTCCTTTACATGATGGTGAGGAGCTGCTGACTGGATATTTCACTATGCTTGCTAGCATGGAATATGTCATGACGAAACCACCCGGTCTTCTGCCTTTGTATTGATGAGTGAGTAGCCGGAATGCGTTGGCATTTCCTTCAAAATGTGTCATGTCGTTCCAAAAAGCAGGTGAGACATTATCTTTCAGGAACCTTCCTTCTCCATCTTTAAAATACGCCTGTATGGCTTTCTCGCCAGAATGCCCAAATGGAGGGTTGCCCATATCATGCCCAAGGCATGCAGCTGACACTATTGTGCTAATTTCCTCAAACAAGGTTCCTTTTAGTTCAGGATGTCTCTCAATAAGACCTTTCGCCACATCATATCCCAAAGACCTTCCAAGGCATGACACCTCAAGCGAGTGAGTGAGTCGGTTGTGTACAAAAACACTTCCAGGTAGTGGAAACACCTGTGTCTTGTTCTGCAAGCGCCGAAATGGTGCACTGAACATTAAGCGGTCGTAATCGCGCCGAAATTCTGAACGGTCATCATCATGCTCGTAATGACGTTCCTCCTGTCCCAGTCTTTTGTTTGAAATCAGTCGTCTCCAGTCCATCTGTCTATTCTTTGAAACGCAAAAGTAATGCATTTTTTGCGATTTTCATTCTTTTTATGGAAGAAAAAGGTAATATGTTGTGGAAAATGGCTATTTTTGCATGTTATAACGAATTATAGTATGAAGATAAAAGTTGTAAACAAAGGACATCAGCAGTTGCCTGCATACGCAACAGAGCAGAGTGCGGGAATGGATTTGCGTGCAAATTTGGACGCTCCAATAGTTATTAATCCAATGGAGAGGAAACTTGTTCCTACGGGTTTGCATATTGCACTTCCTTCAGGTTGCGAGGCGCAGATACGTCCCAGGAGTGGACTTGCTTTGAAGCATGGAATCACAGTGCTGAACAGTCCAGGAACAATTGATGCAGATTATCGCGGGGAGGTGATGGTGCTTCTTGTCAATCTTTCATCAGAGCCTTTTACAGTTAATGATGGAGAGCGGATAGCACAGATGGTAATAGCAAGATATGAAAAGGTTGGATTCGAGCCTGTTGATGCCCTTGACGACACAGAAAGGGGAGAGGGCGGATATGGTCATACGGGAGTGAAGTGATTCTTATGGCTAATATTTGGAAAACAAATCCCTTTGGTCTTGGCATGACAAAGATGGCAGTGGTCATGGTTTTTATCATGGTTTGCTGTCCTAAAGTTCGTGCCCATAATGACGAAGAGAGTAGGTTCAGATATTTCTTCATCCAAGCTGTGACAGAGAGGCTCAAAGGAAATGACGCTGAGTGTATGGAATTGATGAGGCATGCGCTTGCTATTGAGCCGAGGGGTGAGGCTTGGTTTAATCTTTATCGTTGCTATTCCTCCATTGGTGACGACGCAGAGTCTTTAGCTTGTCTTGAGAAAGCTGTGGCATTGAATTCAAATTACAAAGAGTCACTTGGATTGTATTATCTTCGGAACGGAGAGAACAAGAAGGCTATTGACACGTTTGAAAGCATATATGGTAAGATAGGAGACAAGGAGAAAATCCTTCAGATTCTACTGCGTCTGTATGAGGCTGAGTCAGACTTTGACAATATGATTTCCACCTTAAACAGGCTTGAACTCCTTGACGGCACAAGCGAGGAAATTACTTTTGCCAAGATGCAGGTGTTTGATAAGATTGGAGACAAGAAAAAGGTGAGGAATCTCCTTGAGGAATTGTCGGCAAAATACCCCAACGATTTGAATTACAAGGTTATGTTGGGCAACTGGATGATGACAAATGGGGCACCAGATGCTGCCATGGAAGAATTTAAACAAGTTCTGAGGACAGAGCCTGACAACATCTCTGCGAGGATTTCCATGCTCGATTATTACAAAGTCAAAGGCAAGCAGGGTGAATATGAGGAGGAACTGGAGAAGCTGCTCGTTTCAGATGAAGTAGAAGAAGAGACCAGACTGTCGTTGATAAACGAAATCATACAGAATAACCAGAAGCTAAGGGAAGATACCGTCAAGATGATGTCTCTTTTTGCCAAGATGCTTGAGCAGCCGCAGAAAACATCTGGTATATATATGGTGAAGGCTTTGTATATGGGTATGATGAAGTTGAACAAAGACAGCATTGATGCTGCCTATGAGAAGAGTCTTGCAATAGAGCCAGACAACGAGCTTGCAAGAAGTATGTTAATCAATTCTTATTGGCAGAAAGGAGATTTCTCGAAAGTGTCAGAGATGTGCAAGCAGGCACAGTTGTATAATCCCGATGAAATTGGATATGATTTCTATCATGCCTTGGCATTATTAAGATTGGAAAAAGAGGATAGTGTCATTATAAAGGCACTGTCAAAGGCAGAGCAAAAGATTACAGCAGAAACAGACACCACCATGGCTACCACCATATATTCCATACTGGGAGATGTCCTGTATTCCGATGGTCAGAGCAAGAAAGCATTTGAATGTTATGACAAAGCACTTGAGTGGACAAAGGATGAGCCTCAGGTGCTCAACAATTATGCTTATTACCTGTGCCTTGATGGCGGCGATTTGTCAAAGGCAGAGCAGATGGCATTCAAGGCATACAAGCAAGACCCCGTGAATCCCAACGTACTTGATACTTATGCCTGGATTCTCTTCCTTCAGAAAAGATATGAGGATGCGAGGATATATATAGACGAGGCTCTTAGATGCGACTCGGTGCCGAGCAGTGTAGTGCTTCAACATGCTGGAGATATTTATTCCAAAATTGGTAATATGGAGAAAGCTATGGATTATTGGCAACAGGCATACGCCCTTGACAGTGGTGATGCTTTGCTTGAGAAGAAAATTAAACTCGGAAAATATATAGAAAATGAATAGAACGTTATATTTGTTACTTGTCGTAGCCATTTTATCCGTTCTTGGATGTGGGACCAACAAGACTGTTCAGGGAAATACCAAGGACAAGACTGTGGAAAAGGAAAACTCGGAAAAGACCGGGCTTCGCTTCGTTCAGAAGGTAGCAGACAATGCCCCCTATCAAAAGAATATTGTTGCAAAGATGGATTTCGGCATTAATGTAGGAGGAAAAACGGTCTCATTGCCTGCCACTTTGAGAATGAGGAAGGATGATGCCGTGAGAATTCAACTGCTTATGCCTGTACTCGGTTCTGAAGTTGGAAGACTTGAATTTACCCCTGACTATGTGCTTATCGTTGACAGAATTCACCATAAGTATGTTAAGGAGGATTACAATAAAGTTGATTTCCTTAGCAGCAGGGGTATAGGATTCAGTAATTTGCAGTCATTATTTTGGAATGTACTTTCACTTCCTGGCGAGAAAAAAGTAACGGAAGAACTTTTGTCCCGTTTCCATGTCAATGTCGATGTCCCGGATGAGAACGTGACAGTTGAATTTGCCAGAAATGACATGAAATATGTTTGGAAGGCAGACAGGAGCGAAGGTAGGATAAAGGAAGCAGTCGTTTCCTATGGACAGGATAGCAAGTCGTCTCTTACATGGTCATATTCAGGATTCACTCCATTTGGCTCTAGGAAATATCCTTTAAACCATGTGGTGAAGTTGAATGCCAACGATGGTGGAAAATCAATGGAAGCGGTTGTTACTATGAATATGAGCAAGCTTACAGATGATGCATCATGGGAAAGCCGTACCGTCTTGTCAGACAAGTATGAGAGAATGACGGTTGAAGAAGTTCTGAAACTATTGTCACTGCTTGATAAATGAACAGGCTGTTCTCTGTATATGGATGAGAGCCAAATGATAGAAACAGATTGATTATAAAATGAGAAGATATATATATATAATTATTTTGGTGGTGTTATGCGTTTCTTTGCCTGTCCTGTCACAGACAAAGAAACAGTCAACTGCAAAAACTGCAGTTTCAAAATCTGCAAATGGAAAGAAGGGCGGTGCTGTAAAAAACAAAACCACTAAGAACCCTTCAAAGACAACCACCAAAGGTGCAAAGAAAACGTCTAAAAAGAATACAAAGAAATCAAATAGGAAATCATCGTCAAAGACTCCTAAATACGAGACTACAGAGGAGATTAAGAATCTTCAGAGTGAGAGTAAGAAAATTAAAAACGAGATATCTGCCAAGGAGAAAGAACTGAAGGCAAAGGAAAACGATGTCCGTCAACGGCTGTCTCAGCTTGTAATTATAAATACAGAGATAGAGAATAAGCAAAAATCAATAGATACCATACAATCTGACATAAAGGTTCTTGACGGTAATATTGATGTGCTAAAGGCACAGCTCTCAACCCTTGAGAACCAGCTTGGTGAGAGGAAAGAAAAGTTTATAGCTTCTATGAGATATATGTCACGCCATAGGAGCATACAGGACAAGTTGATGTTTATTTTCAGTGCCGACAATCTGTCACAGATGTATAGGCGATTAAGATTCGTAAGAGAATATGCGGCATACCAAAGGGCGCAAGGTCAGCTGTTGCTTGACAAGAAAAGGCAGGTGGCAAGCAAGCAGAGCCAGCTCAATAGCGTGAGAAAGGATAAAAGTAATTTATTATATAAAGGAAAAAGGACCCATGCGGAACTGCAAGGGAAGCAGGCGGAACAACAAAAGGTTGTCGAATCCTTGCAGGCTGAGAATGCAACCCTGCAGGGCGTAATATCAGAACAGAAAAAGAAACAAGCAGCCCTTGATGCAAAGATAGACGGACTTATAGCTTTGGAAATAAAGAAAGCAAGGGAGAGAGCCGCTGCGGAAGAGAAGGCAAGGGCAGCTGCTCAGGCAGCAGAACGCAAGAGAAAAGCCGAGGAGGCAGCAAGGAAGAAAGCTGCTGCTGAGGCTGCTGCAAGAGAGAATGCCAGAAAGATAGCCGAGGCGAAAGCCAGGGAAGCAAAGGCTAAGGAAGAGGCAAGAGCAGCTGCTGAGGCGGCTGAGAAAGCAAGACAGCAGGCTATTGCGGAAAAGGAAAAGAAAGATAGGCTTGCCGCAGAGAAGGCCGCCGCTGCGGCAGCAGAGAGAAAACACAAGGCTGAGCAACTTGCAAAAGAGGCAGAGTCAGACAGAATGGCTGCTGAGAAAAAAGCAGAGATTGAGAATAAAAGAGCAAAGGCTGATGCCGACAAGGCAAGTCGCGATGCAGAACTGAGTGCCGAATCCTTGAGTTCGGAAGACAGGATGCTTTCTGGAAGTTTTGCCAATCATAAAGGCAGATTGCCAATGCCTATGTCTGGAAAAATAATAGGACACTATGGACAATATAATGTTGAGGGTCTCAAGAATGTGAAGCTTAGCAATAACGGTATTACAATCAAGGGCTCTTCAGGCGCAGCAGTCAGAAGTATCTATTCGGGTGAGGTCAGTGCAGTGTTTGGCTTTAGTGGGACGATGGTTGTCATGGTAAGACATGGAGCTTACATATCGGTTTATTGTAATCTTAGTTCCGTCAGCGTTTCTAAAGGTCAAAAAGTGTCAGCCCAACAATCCCTTGGAACAGTGGGTAGTGATGGAATAATGCAGTTCCAATTACGAAAGGAAACGGCAAAGCTCAATCCAGAATCATGGCTTAGGTAATCTTTATGTTGTCGAGAAGAGATACGTAGGTATTGATTGCGTCATGTATTTCTGTTATTTTGATATACTCGTCAGCAGAATGGGATCTGGACGAATTTCCTGGTCCTATTTTCAGTGATGGGAATGGCATCAGAGCTTGGTCGCTTAACGTTGGTGAGCCAAATGGTGTCATATTCATAGACAGACATTTTGAAACCAACGGATGCGACATGTCAATTCTTGATGACCCAAGTCTGAACGACCGGGCTTTTACCTCAGACTTTAATTTATGGCTAATGATGTCGTATATCTCTTTGTTGGAATATAGCTCATTGCTCCTCACGTCAACAACCATCTCGCATTTGTCAGGAACGACATTATGCTGAGTGCCAGAACTTATCATCGTCAGCTGCATCTTGACCGGCCCAAGAAATTCACTTACCTTATCGAATTTGTATGTTTTTATCCATTCAATGTCTTCCAAAGCCTCATATATGGCATTAACCCCTTCTTCTCTTGCGGCATGCCCAGACTTTCCGTGCGATACTATGTCAAGAACCATCAACCCTTTCTCAGCCACAGCTGGCTGCATTGACGTGGGTTCGCCGACAATGGCCACGTCCACATGAGGAAGGAAAGGAATGACAGAGCTTATGCCATTGCATCCTGATACCTCTTCCTCTGCCGAAGCAAGGAATAAAAGATTGTAATGTTGCTCACGGCAAGACAGAATTCTGTATGTCTGGAGCAGAGATACAAGTCCTCCTCCGCAGTCGTTTGCTCCCAGTCCATAGAGTTTTCCTTCCTTAATGACTGGTGAGAATGGGTTTAGTGACCACGAACTTACTGGCTTTACAGTGTCTATATGCGCATTAAGTAATATGGTAGGCCTTCCTGTGTCATAATGTGTTGGCTCTGTCAATATGTTGTTGCCATACCTTTTAGTTTGGAAACCGTAACTGCTAATTACAGATTCCAACAAATCGGCTGCTTTATTCTCAGAGCGACTTACGGATGGTATTTCTATCAATTTAGAAAGTAGCTGTATAGCTTCATTGAGATATTCGTTGTATGTCATAATTGTCGTAAATGTTTTCTTTCTTATGCCGAGATGCCGCTTATCTTATGCAAAGATAATGCAAGTCGAGGGCAGAATCATCAAGCTTGCTTGGATGTTATGCCGAGATGCCGCTTGTCTTATGCAAAGATAATGCAAGTCGAGGGCAGAATCATCAAGCTTGCTTGGATGTTATGCCGAGATGCCGCTTGTCTTATGCAAAGATATGACAAAAACCCCGAAAGTATCTTTTTTAAATGAATAAATTCTGATTTTTTTCCATAATAGTTTAGATTATTCAAGAAAATTATTAAATTTGCATTTGGTAACAATTATCCATAATCTCCACATCCGTTGAGTAGGATTAGAAATATGTAAGGTTATCCATAGAAGAATGAAATCATAAAACTCCAGATATATGCAGACTAAGTGTCATTTGTCGGTTCTTGCGCATAATCAGGCAAAGAAATATGGAAGCAGAAAAGCCATGTCGTTCTGTAATTTTGGTGAGAAGAACTGGTCTTCCATCACATGGAATGATTTCTCATGTCATGTCATGGAGGTTTCCAATGCTTTGCTTAATCTTGGCTTGAAGCCTCAGGAGAAAGTTGCCGTTTTCTCGCAGAATTGTGTAGAGTATCTGTATTCTGATTTCGGAGCCTATGGGGTAAGGCTGATAACCATACCATTTTACGCCACGAGCAGTGAACAGCAGATACAGTTCATGATTCACGATGCAGAGGTGAAAGTTATTTTCGTAGGAGAGCAGGAACAGTATGACAAGGCATACAGGGTGTTCTCTGTGTGTCCGTCGTTAGAGAGGATAGTTGTTTTTGACAGTGGTGTCGTTATGAATCCTCAAGACACGGTGTCAATGTATTTCAAGGATTTCCTAAAACTTGGAGAGGGATATCCGCGGCAGTCAGAAGTGGAGGAGCAATGGCGTCTTGCAAATAATGAGGAGATATGTAATATTCTATATACAAGTGGAACGACAGGCGACCCAAAGGGTGTCATACTCACCCATGGGCAGTATAGAGCCGCTTTAGATGCCAACGACAAAGTCGTGCCGGTGGGAGAGACAGATAGAGTCATGAATTTCCTGCCTTTTACGCATATATTTGAGAAAGCATGGACTTATTTTTGTATTTCCGAAGGAGCCTCACTTATAATAAATACCGACCCTAAAGAAATCCTTCAGTCGCTTAAACAGATACCGCCAACATGTATGTGTGCGGTTCCAAGGTTTTGGGAGAAAGTGTATGTGGCTGTAAAGGAGAAGATGGAGTCAGCCACAACGATACAGAAAAAGCTTTTCGCACACGCTCTGAATGTTGGTAGGAAACGCAATATTGAGTATCTCAGCAAGTGCAGAAGAGTTCCCTTGGCTTTGGAACTGGAGTATAAAATGATGAACAAGACGGTCCTGTCAATGGTCAGAGGACAACTTGGATTGAAGAATCCTAATATCTTTCCAACGGCAGGAGCCTATGTTTCTCCAGAGGTAGAGGCATTCGTTCATTCCATAGGACTAAACATGATAGTGGGATATGGACTGACGGAGAGTCTTGCCACTGTATCCTGTGACCAAATGGATAAGGGATATACAATAGGTTCAGTTGGCAGACCCATTGAAGGTATTGAGGTGAAGATTGGCGAGGATAATGAGATATTGCTTAAAGGACCAACTATAACGAGAGGCTACTATAAACGTGATAACATAAATGCAGAGGTGTTTGACGAGGATGGCTTTTTCCATACTGGCGATGCAGGCTATATGAAGGATGGAGAGTTGTATCTCACAGAGCGAATCAAGGATTTGTTCAAGACTTCAAACGGTAAGTATATAGCTCCGCAGATGGTTGAGTCCATGCTGCTTGTTGACAAGTATATTGACCAAGTTGCAGTTGTGGCTGACAAGCGCAAGTTCGTCTCAGCACTTATAGTGCCTGACTTCAGACTTCTTGAGGAATGGGCTCGTGAATGGAATGTTCCATTCAATGACTATGACGAATTATGCTCCAATGTTAAAGTCCTTAAGATGATGATGGAGCGTATAGAGACCTTGCAGCAAGGGCTGGCAAGTTATGAGAAAGTGAAGAGAATAGCTTTGATACCTAAGCCATTCTCCATGGAGTCGGGTGAACTGACCAATACGTTGAAACTTAAGAGAGCGGTTGTCTATAAAAACTACGGAAGTATTATTGAAAAACTTTATGAGTAGTGTCTGAACACCGCCTACTAATTGATAGTAATAATTGATTATGATAACTTCCGACCAACTAAAGGATATCGTAGAGAGAGCGCAACAGTTGCATAAATACCTTAACATCGACCAGAAAAGGGTGGAATTTGAGGAAGAGCAGTTGCGAACGCAGGCTCCGGATTTCTGGGATGACCCTAAGAGAGCTCAGGAGCAGATGAAGAAAGTAAAGGGTATTGAAAAATGGATAATAGGCTACGACGAAGTCCGTAAATACACGGATGAGTTGCAGCTTGCCTTTGATTTCTATCATGATGACATGGTGACAGAAGAGGAGGTTGATGCTGATTATGCTAAGGCAGTGGCAGCCATAGAGGAGCTTGAACTGCGCAACATGCTTAGGCAAAAGGAAGACCCTATGGATTGTGTGCTCAAGATAAATTCCGGTGCAGGTGGCACTGAAAGTCAGGATTGGGCGCAGATGCTCATGCGTATGTATATGAGATGGGCTGAGAGTCATGGTTACAAGACTACCATATCCAACCTTCAGGAAGGCGATGAGGCTGGAATAAAGAGTGTAACAATGGAGATTGAGGGCGGAGAGTATGCTTACGGATACCTGAAAAGCGAGAATGGAGTTCATAGACTTGTGAGGGTTTCACCTTTCAATGCACAAGGAAAACGAATGACAAGTTTTGCTTCGGTCTTCGTATCTCCACTTGTAGATGATACCATAGAGGTTTTTGTTGACCCGGCAAGAGTGTCTTGGGACTTGTTCCGAAGTGGTGGTGCTGGAGGACAGAACGTGAATAAGGTGGAGACTGGTGTTCGCCTCAGATACCAATATGTCGATCCAGACACAGGAGAGGAAGAGGAAATCCTTATTGAGAATACGGAGAGCCGCAAGCAGCTTGAGAACAGAAACAACGCCATGAGACTCCTTAAATCCCAACTCTATGACAGAGCTATGAAAAAACGTCTTGAGGCACAGGCGAAGATTGAAGCCTCGAAGAAGAAAATAGAGTGGGGCAGCCAGATAAGGAGCTATGTCTTTGACGACAGGAGGGTCAAAGACCATAGGACAAATTATCAGACAACAGATGTGGATGGAGTCATGGATGGTAAGATAGATGGATTTATAAAGGCTTACCTCATGGAATTTCCGGTGACTGAAGGGGAATAAGACAGATTGAACAACCTAAATAATTATTTGATTATGAAAGAACAAAGAATTAAGAAACGCAAGCAGCGTGAGACTGAGCAGGAAAAACAGGGAAAGAAAGTCGTAAACTGGATATTCATTGTACTTGTTGTACTTGCTGTGCTGTATAGTGTATATTCAATAGCAATCTCAGGCTAATGAGTGGACTTGAGATAGAGAGAAAATTCTTGGTCCATAAGTCAAAGGATTGGAAAAGTCTTGCGAAGTCAAGCAGTTATATCCGACAAGGATATTTCGCTTCGGTCAATACTGTAAGGGTGAGAATAAGAGATGACAAAGGTTATCTTACAATCAAAAGCCCTTCATACAATGGAGGGCTGACACGTTATGAGTTTGAGACTGAAATTTCAATCGAAGATGCTGAGAACTTACTAAGACTTTGTGAGGAAGGTGTCATAGAGAAACGCCGTTATCTTATTGATGTGGGAAACCATACCTATGAGGTTGACGAGTTCTATGGAGACAATGAAGGATTGGTATTGGCAGAGGTCGAACTGGACAATGAAGATGAACAATTCGAGAAACCTGTTTTTTTAGGTTCTGAAGTTACAGGCGACAGACGCTTTTACAATTCTCACATGCGCAGGAATCCTTTCTTCCTTTGGCGTGACACATTGCCGGAAGAGTACAGATAGAAGACTTGAGCTTTATAACATTCATTAGGATGGACATATGTTCCATCCTAATATGTTTTATGTGGTTTTGCAAAGCAGATGTCAATATTAAGCTAAAAATACGAATGTAGGCTTATGTGACAGAAATAACAGGTGTGTTGCTTGATAATTGTGAATTTATCAGTTTGTTTCTTATATTTGTTTTCGTTTTCTCGCAAAAATGGAGTTTTTTTTATACTTTTGCAAATTGAATATGAATATAGAATGACCGTAGATGAAAGAAAGGGCAAACTTTGGAAGTAAATTGGGCATCGTGCTTGCCACGGCAGGTGGAGCAGTAGGTCTTGGCAATGTATGGCGTTTCCCATATATGGCAGGTCAGAACGGTGGAGCAGTTTTTATCCTTCTGTATTTTGGCAGTGTACTGTTATTGGGAATACCATGTATGGTAAGCGAGTTTATTATTGGACGTCATGCAGCCTCCAATACGGCAAGGGCATATACAAGATTGTCAGGAGGCAGTGCTTGGAAGTTGGTAGGATATCTTGGCGTGATGACAGGATTTCTCATTTCTGGCTATTACGGTGTAGTCTCGGGCTGGTGCATGCAGTATGTCTTCTCGTCCCTTGTCGGTGATATTCACGGAACGCCAGAATATTTCTCGCACTATTTCAGCGAATTCACCTCTGGAGTATGGAAACCCATATTGTGGTTAGTGTTGTTTTTGTTTCTAACGCATTATGTGATAATACATGGGGTGAGGAATGGAATCGAGAGAGCTTCTAAAATTCTGATGCCTATATTGTTTGTCTTGCTTCTTGTTCTCGTTGTTTCGGCATGTCTCCTCCCTGGAGCTGTCAATGGAATAAAATTCCTGTTCTATCCGGATTTCTCTAAAATCACCCCAGATGTGTTTCTTGGAGCCTTAGGGCAGTCGTTCTATTCCCTAAGCATAGCAATGGGATGCATATGCACCTATGCTTCTTATTATACAAGACAGACAAAGTTGCTTGGCTCCGCCTTACAAATAAGCCTTATCGATTCTTTTGTTGCCATTCTTGCAGGATTGATTATATTCCCAGCAGCTGCGTCTGTGGGGATAGCTCCAGACAGTGGACCATCGCTGATATTTATCACTATTCCCAATGTCTTCGAGCATGCGTTTGCGTCTATGCCTGTATTAGGATATGTAGTGTCGCTGTTGTTTTTCTCGCTTCTTGCCCTTGCTGCACTTACATCAATGATAAGCCTTCATGAGGTTAGTACGGTGTTTCTTCAAGAAGAGTTCCGGCTTACGAGAGACAAGGCTGCAACAATAGTTACTGTTGCATGTTGTGTGTTAGGCTGTCTGTGCTCGCTCTCGCTGGGAGACAGGGAGTGGCTTGTGTTTTTTGGAAAGAGTCTTTTTGACATATTCGACTTTGTGACGGGACAGATATTCTTACCCATAGGCGGGCTCTTGACTTGCCTTTTCCTTGGATGGGTAGTGCCTAAGAGAATATCCAAGGATGAATTTACAAATTGGGGAACTGTTTCCTCTGCCTTTTTCCCGTTGTTCATGTTTCTGGTAAGGTTTGTCTGCCCTGTTGCCATAGCAGCTATATTCCTTAACCAGTTGGAAATTATATAAGTTTTTAATGTCAGCAACAAGAAGGATATGGTAGGAAAAAGAGATAACTTCGGTAAGTTAGGTGTTATATTGGCAACGGCGGGAAGTGCTGTGGGACTTGGCAATATATGGCGCTTCCCATATATGACGGGACAGGATGGCGGTGCTGCATTCCTTATCATATATATAATATGTGTATGTCTTCTGGGTATTCCTGGAATGGTTGCCGAGTTTATAGTTGGAAGACATGGTGCTTCCAATGCGGTGCGTGCCTACAGGAAGGTAGGAGGCAGCAGACATTGGTCGGTTATTGGATATATGGGCATTATTTGCTCTATGATAATTCTTGGTTTCTATGCAGTGGTGGCAGGCTGGTGCCTTCAGTATCTGTATGCCTCTTTTGCCGGAGAGCTGAATGGCGATTCTGAATATGTCTCCCATTATTTTAAAAACCTATCCTCTTCTGCTGTGTTGCCGGCACTCTGGGCTGTGGCATTCATAACCATGACGCATGTTGTTGTTACACGTGGGGTAAGGAATGGAATAGAAAAGTCTGCCAGGATGCTTATGCCGTTGCTTATATTGCTATTGATAGTAATTGTCATAGCGTCATGTTCCCTGCCAGATGCCATTGATGGTATCCGTTTCCTTTTTTATCCGGATTTCAGCAAGATGACCAAGGGTGTCATGCTTGATGCTCTTGGACAGGCTTTCTTCTCGTTGAGTCTTGGAACGGCCTGTCTGTGTACTTACGCATCCTATTTCAGCCGTAGTACAAATCTGTTGAAGTCCTCTGCACAGATTGCAGTTCTTGATACGGTTATTGCAATCTTGGCAGGTTTGATGATATTCCCAGCTGCGGCATCAGTAGGAGTCTCGCCTGACAGTGGACCATCGCTTATTTTTGTAACCCTTCCCAATGTTTTCCGTGAGGCATTCGCATCAGTTCCAGTCGTGGGATATATAGTGGGTTTTTCTTTCTATTCTCTGCTATCGCTTGCTGCTTTAACTTCAACGATATCCATGCATGAGATAGCCACGGCATTCTTTACAGAGGAATTCCGTCTGTCGCGTAGATGGGGAGCGGTGATAGTGACAGTCGTATGCAGTGTTATTGCTGTTTTCTGTTCTTTGTCGGTTGGCGCAAACAAGAATATCTCAATAATGGGAATACCTTTGCTTGATTTCTGCGACAACTTAACAGCTCTTGTCCTGATGCCACTTGGAGCATTCCTCACATGTATCTTTATCGGATGGGTAGTACCATCAAGGATAGTAAGGGATGAGTTCACCAACTGGGGAATGGTCCCGACATTTCTATATCACGTCTGGAGATTTTCCGTCAGGATAATATGCCCTATATGTATTGGAATAATTTTCCTGCGCCAGTTGGGAGTGGTTACGTTTTGACATTAGAAGTTAAAAATGAAACTGAGGGAATTCTTTTATTTTAACAAATCCGACCGCAAGGTGTTGCTTTTCATGCTTATCCTGGCAGTAGCATCACTATTGGTGCTGACTTATGTCGATGACAAGGTTGTGTCAACATCAAAAGTGGATGAGGATTCCACGTTGATGGCTATTGATAGAAAGATGGACAAGCGTCATTATCGTACGACGTGGAAGAATAATGGTTATTACTACTCCGACAATGAGATGCCAGAACGAGCGCAGCTTGAAAGTTTTGACCCAAACAGTGCTGACAGCGTGAAGTTGCTTTCACTGGGGCTTCCACCATGGATAGTGAGAAATATATATAAATATCGTGCCCATGGAGGTGTCTTCCGAACACCAGAGGATTTCGCAAGAATATATGGACTAACGGCAATGCAGTACAAACGCTTGAAACCTTATATCCATATTTCTGAGGATTTCACCAAAAGCGCAGCAGATTTGGTCGGTCCACGAGAAACGTTTGATGATAGTCATCCAAGAGATACATTGAAATATCCTGTCAAACTGGCTCCAACGCAACAGATAGTGCTTAACACAGCCGACACTACAGAACTCAAAAAGGTTCCCGGTATAGGCAGCGGTTGGTCCAAGGCTATAATTAATTATGGAGAGCGTCTTGGAGGATATGTAAGTGTTTCACAATTGCAGGAGATTGAGGGGTTTCCTGAGGATGCGCTGAAGTACTTCAAAGTGGTGAATCCAAACCCTCGGAAGATGAACGTAAACAAGCTCACGTTATCCCAACTTAAGAGACACCCATACATCAATTTCTATCAGGCAAGGGAAATATGTGACTATCGGCGCCTGAAAGGTCCATTAAACAACTTGGAACAGCTAAGGTTGCTGAAAGAGTTTCCAGAAGACGTTATTGAAAGGATAAAGCCGTATGTTGAGTATTGATTATTATATAACCCAATTGTTAAATTAATTATTTTGATATGAAAAAGTTATTATTATTGCTGATAGCCATCGCTACATTTACCATGGCATCGGCACAGAAAGCAGAAACAGTTGTTGAAAATTACAAGTCAAAAGGTCAGTATGTGCCTGTTGACAAAAGCACAATCACGATGATGTTGCCTGTGCTTAAGCAGCAGTTGCCAGAAGCTCAATACAAAGCAATGGAAGGTCCATTGAAAAAGATGGACAGCTTGCAACTATTGGTATTCGGTCCTGGAAAGGATGATGTTTACCAGTCATTCCAGAACGACATACTCTCATTGCTTAACAATGGCTACGAGCGCAAAGACATGCAGCCAGAGGAGGGAAACTCACCTGTTTGCATAATAAAAACAGAGAATGGTCTGCTAAAGGAAGTGGTAATATGCGACAAGGGAACGTCTGAGACGGGACCGGTTATGATGTTTATGAAAGGTGAGTTCTCAAGTGATGATATTGATGCCTTGAGCAACTTAAGTAGTGGATTGATGTAAATGCTTCTGATACCATACGATAAATCCTTTAGTGTTAAAAATACTAACTTTCTTACTATAATTTAGGCTTTTACATAAAATATGAGTAATTTTGCAACCCATTTACGTATAAGTGTAAAATAGAATAATAACATAACAAAAACTCGAAGATGAAGATTTCATTTGAAAATCCTGACAAGGTGAATGGCTTGATGACCATTTCCGTAGAAGAGGAAGATTACAAGGAAAATGTTGAGAAAAAGCTAAAGGAATATCGTAAAAAGGCAAATATTCCAGGGTTCCGTCCCGGAATGGTTCCAATGGGACTCATCAAGCGCCAGTTCGGAGCAACTGTCAAGATGGACGTCATAAACAACCTTTTGGGAGAAAACCTGCAAAAGTATATCGTTGACAACAATATACAGATGCTTGGAAAACCAATGGGCAATGAGGAACAGGAACCTGTAGACATAGAGAAAGGACTTCCTCCTTATGAGTTCAAGTTTGATATTGCTGTGGCACCAGAGCTCAATGTGGCTTTGACGGCAGACGACCAGATAGAGTATTTCGACATTGAGGTTGACGACCAACTTGTGGACAATCAGGTGAACATGTATGCAAGCAGGGCTGGTCATTACAATGATAAAGTTGAGACTTTCGATGCCACCAAGAACGACCTTCTAAGTGGTGATTTAAGGGAACTTGACTCAGAAGGGAACTCACTTGAAGGCGGAATCGTTGTTGACTCAGCAAGCATTATGCCTCAGTATTTCAAGGGTGATGAGCAGAAAACTCTGTTCGAAAATGCAAAGGTTGGAGATATTATAACATTCAATCCAAGCAAGGCATATACTGGTAATGACGCAGAGGTTGCTTCTCTCCTGAAAATCGACAAGGCTAATGTGGCAGAGCATGCGGGAGATTTCAGCTATCAGATAACAAAAATTTCTCGTTACGAGAATGCAGAAATTAACAAAGAACTGTTCGACTCTGCCTTTGGCAAGGATGCTAACATAGAGACAGAGGAACAGTTCCGCGAGAATATAAAGAAAGAGTTGTCAGTACAGTTGGAGCAGAACAGCGATTTCGCATTCCTTAAAAGTGTCCGCACGTATTGCGAGCAGAAGGCAGGAGAAGTTGTCTTCCCTGAGGCAATACTTAAAAGAATAATGCTCGACAACAACAAGGACAAGGGAGAGGATTATGTCGAGAACAACTTTGAACAGAGTATAAAAGAGTTGGAGTGGCATCTCATAAGGGAGAAACTCGCTCAGGCAAATGGTGTGAAAGTAGAGGAGGCTGACATAAAGGCAGCAGCCCGCGATTATGCCAGAATGCAGTTCGCACAATACGGCATGTCAAATGTTCCAGATGACACTCTTGACAGCTATGCCGCCGAGATGCTCAAGAAATATGAGACAGTAGAGGCAATGTCAGAGCGTGTTATCGACAAGAAACTTACGGATGCCCTTAAGTCTGTTGTGAAACTTGATAGAAAATCCATATCTCTTGATGATTTCAATAAGAAAATGGAAGCATAATACATAGTTTTTAGAAAAAACTTTGATATTAACACAAAGGTTGTCGACTTTTTTTGTTATCTTTGTACTAAAAATAACAGAAAGGTTGACAACCTTTTTCAATTTACATAAATCAAACAAGTATTATGAATGATTTTAGGAAATTCGCAACTCGCCATTTAGGGATGAATGGCATGGCTCTTGACGATGTTCTAAGAGCACAGTCAAAGTATATGAATCCGTATATTCTTGAGGAACGTCAGCTTAATGTGACACAGATGGATGTGTTCTCACGTCTGATGATGGACCGTGTGATATTTCTTGGTACAGAGATTGACGATTATACAGCTAATACATTGCAAGCCCAGTTGCTTTACCTTGACTCTGTTGACCCAGGCAAGAATATTTCCATATATATAAATAGCCCGGGTGGCAGCGTTACAGCAGGTCTTGGAATATATGATACCATGCAGTTTGTAAGTTCTGAGGTGGAGACAATATGCACGGGAATGGCAGCGTCAATGGGAGCTGTGCTCCTTGTAGCCGGTGCAGAAGGCAAACGTTCTGCACTCCCTCATAGTCGTGTGATGATTCATCAACCTTTAGGTGGTGTTCAGGGACAAGCTTCCGACATAGAAATCGAGGCAAGGGAGATTCAGAAATTCAAGAAAGAACTCTATACGATAATATCAAACCATTCCCATACTCCTTTCGATAAAGTGTGGGCAGACAGTGACAGAAACTACTGGATGACCGCAGAGGAAGCTAAGGAATATGGAATGATAGACAATGTGCTCATAAGGAAGAAGGGCGAATAACAAACATTTTGACTAGTTGGGCAGGGCGTTGTTCCAACGCTCTCCCTATGGCAACGAATTTTTATATTATGGCATCTAAACAATGTAGTTTTTGTGGAAGGACTGAAAAGGAAGTCACCTTGCTTATATCAGGCATCAACGGACATATATGTGATGATTGTGTGCGTGCGGCATATACTATAGCAATGGAAGCCGGGGCTTTAGGCAATACAAAGAAAGATGCACTTCCTTTTGACATAAAGAAACTTCCAAAGCCCAAAGAGATTAAGGCATATCTTGACGAATATGTGATAGGTCAGGATGACGCCAAAAGATATCTGGCAGTATCTGTCTATAATCATTACAAAAGACTTGGGCAGGCAGAGTGCAAGGATGGTGTCGAGATAGAGAAAAGCAATATCATAATGGTTGGTTCTACCGGAACAGGCAAGACATTGCTTGCAAGGACAATAGCCAAGATGCTTAAGGTGCCTTTCACCATTGTCGATGCTACTGTGTTCACAGAAGCAGGATATGTAGGAGAGGATGTGGAGAGTATCCTCTCAAGACTGTTGCAGGTGGCAAACTATAATGTCCAGGAGGCACAGCGCGGAATCGTGTTTATTGATGAGATTGACAAGATTGCAAGAAAATCAGACAACCCGAGTATAACAAGAGACGTAAGTGGAGAGGGCGTTCAGCAAGGATTGCTGAAGCTACTTGAGGGTACAATAGTTAATGTTCCACCGCAGGGCGGACGCAAACATCCCGACCAAGAGTATATCCATGTTGACACCAGAAATATTCTTTTTATATGTGGCGGAGCCTTTGACGGTATAGAAAGGAAGATTGCTCAGCGTCTGAACACTCATGTCGTAGGATACAATTCAGTACAGAATGTGCGCAGGATAGACACGTCAGACTTGATGAAATATATCCTGCCTCAGGATTTAAAGTCTTTTGGCTTGATACCGGAGATTATTGGAAGACTCCCTGTACTTACCTATCTTAATCCTTTGGATAAAGAAGCCCTAAAGAGGATATTGACAGAGCCTAAGAACTCAATAGTAAAGCAATATGAAAAGCTTTTCGAGATGGATGGCATAACGCTGAAATTTGAGCCAGAGGTGCTCGAATATGTGGTTGACAAGGCTGTGGAGTACAAACTTGGTGCAAGAGGATTGCGCTCAATAGTTGAAACAATGATGATGTCAGCCATGTACTCTTGTCCTTCAAAGAGGGCAAAGACCTTTAATGTCACGCTTGACTATGCCAAGGCAGAACTCGACAAAGCGAATCTTGACACGCTGAGAACAGCATAATGCTGTGAGATGCACTCATAATGTCTTGTGGCAGCTTTTTGACAGAGAATAGAATGCAACATCTGTTTTTTAGAATATGACAAACAACTATAATCTTACTGAAAACCTTAAACATTTCTTTGGTTTTGATTCTTTCAAAGGTGACCAGGAAGCCATTATTAAAAATGTGCTTGAGGGTAATGACACCTTTGTTCTTATGCCGACAGGAGGCGGGAAAAGCCTATGCTATCAGTTGCCGTCTCTGTTAATGGAAGGCACAGCAATAGTTGTGTCGCCTCTCATTGCATTGATGAAGAATCAGGTTGATGTGGTTAATGGTATCAGTGAGCATGATGGTGTGGCGCATTATCTGAATTCTTCGTTAAAGAAATCTGCCATAGACAAGGTGAAGGAAGATATATCCAATGGCGTTACGAAGCTCCTTTATGTGGCACCGGAATCACTTAACAAAGAGGATAATGTTGAATTCTTCAAGACAGTGAAAATATCTTTTTATGCCATTGACGAGGCACATTGTATATCAGAGTGGGGACATGATTTCCGTCCTGAATACAGGAAGATACGCAATGCCATAGACGAGATTGGGAAAGCTCCAGTGATAGCCCTCACTGCCACGGCAACAGACAAGGTGAGAAGCGACATCAAGAAGAGTCTTGGCATAGAAGGGGCAAAAGAGTTCAAGAGCTCTTTCAACAGACCAAATCTGTATTATGAGGTAAGGCAGAAGACGAATGACATAGACCGTCATATAATAATGTTCATCAAGCAACATGCCGGAAAGAGCGGAATAGTGTATTGCCTGTCGAGGAAAAAAGTTGAGGAACTTGCAGCTGTACTAAGGGCCAACGACATCAAGGCAGAGCCGTATCATGCAGGCATGGACTCCGAAACGAGGTCGAAAACACAGGATGCCTTCCTCATGGAGAAAATTGACATAATAGTGGCAACTATTGCTTTTGGAATGGGTATTGACAAACCGGATGTGAGATTTGTCATACATTATGATATTCCAAAGAGTCTGGAAGGGTATTATCAAGAGACAGGAAGGGCAGGAAGAGATGGTGACGAAGGCATATGCATTGCTTTCTATTCCCACAAGGATTTGCGTAAACTGGAAAAATTCATGGACGGAAAACCTGTTGCGGAGCAGGACATAGGCAAACAGCTGCTACAGGAAACATCTGCCTACGCAGAGTCATCCGTGTGCAGGCGAAAGATGCTTCTCCATTATTTCGGTGAGGAATATCCTTATGATAATTGTCATAACTGCGACAACTGCCAGCATCCAAAGGAAAGGATAGAGGCTACAAGGCAGCTGCTTACAGTGCTGAAAGCTGTAAAGGCTCTTAAAGAGAACTTCCGTCAGGAGTATGTTGTAGATTTCGTGAAAGGACGCGGAACAGATGATATTGTATCTCACAAACATGATACACTTGAAGAGTTCGGAGCGGGAGAGAATGATAATCCTAAAGTATGGGGACCTGTTATCCGTCAGGCACTTATAGCGGGGTATCTGAAGAAAGATGTTGAAAGCTATGGAGTACTGAAATTGACAGCCTCTGGCAACAGGTACATATCTAATCCTAAAGACTTTATGGTCGTTCTCGATAGAGAATTCCGTCCTGAGGACGAAGATGATACGTCAAAATCATATATCTGTGCCCTTGACGATACCTTGTATGCAATGTTGAAGGAGCTCCGCAAGAATGTGGCGAGAAAGAACGGAGTGCCTACATACGTTGTCTTTCAGGATGTATCTCTTGAACAGATGGCGACAATGTATCCTGTCAATGAACAAGAATTGCAAAACATACAAGGTGTCAGCTATGGTAAGGCTAAGAGATACGGTGCTCCTTTCTGCGCACTCATAAAAAAGTATTGTGAAGAGAACGAGATAGAGCGTTTTGAGGAGATGAGAGTAAAGACCGTTGCCAAGAAATCACAGGCAAAGGTGAAAATCATCGAAAATATTGACCGTAAAATACCTCTCTATGACATTGCAGCTGCTGAGGGACTTGAATATGAAGAACTGCTTACAAAGATTGAAGAAATAGTGTATAGCGGCATAAAGTTGAATATTGACTATTTCATCGAGGAAGAGATGGACGAGGACCATGTCCTTGATATATATGACTACTTTATGGAGAGTGATACCGACGATGTCGAAGCAGCAGAAAATGAACTTGGCGGTGATTATTCAGAAACAGAGATTCGTCTTGTGAGAATCAAGTTCATTTCCGAGATGGCTAATTAAGCTACTCCCATCTCCCTTGCTTAATAGTATCCTCCTTTTCACGAGGATGTTCTCATTGGTATTTTGTAAATTCTTATAGTGGGATTTCAAAGATATCTTCAGTCATTAATGAAGGTATCTTTGTTTTTTTAGATGATTTTATTTTTGTCGTGAAGATTTATTTGCTTGCCTTTCCACGTTAAATCGTATTAATATAGTTCTTTTTTAATATCAAAGCGTTCGATATGTGGATTTTTATTGCTAATTTTGCACGCAATAAATTCTTAAATATATGTCATCATTTGTTGCAGATAAAATTATTATGGACGGTCTGACCTTCGATGACGTCCTTTTAGTTCCAGCTTATTCTGAAGTGTTACCCAAAACAGTCGAGCTAAAGACAAGGTTCTCGCGTAACATAGAGTTGAATGTTCCGTTTGTGACAGCGGCAATGGACACCGTGACGGAATCAGCCATGGCTATCGCCATAGCACGCGAAGGTGGAATAGGAGTCATTCACAAAAGCATGAGCATAGAAGAACAGGCTCGTCAGGTGGCTATTGTGAAAAGAGCTGAGAACGGAATGATTTATGACCCGGTCACAATAAGGAAGGGTAGTGCCGTCAGAGACGCTCTCAACATGATGCATGAATATCACATTGGCGGAATACCTGTTGTTGACGAAGAGAACCGCCTTGTTGGTATCGTGACGAACAGAGACCTTCGCTTTGAGTCTAATCTCGACAAAAGGATAGATGATGTCATGACATCAGAGAACCTTGTAACCACACATCAGAAGACAGATCTTACAGCGGCTGCCAAGATTCTCCGTGAAAACAAAATTGAAAAATTGCCTGTTGTCGATAAGGAAGACCATCTTGTTGGTCTTATTACATATAAGGACATTACAAAGGCAAAGGATAAGCCAATGGCATGCAAGGATGAGAAAGGACGCCTGCGTGTGGCTGCCGGTGTAGGAGTTACAAATGACACGCTCGACAGAATGGCTGCCCTCGTTGAAGCAGGTGCCGATGCTATAGTAATTGATACTGCACATGGACATTCAAAATTTGTAATAGAGAAACTTAGGGAAGCAAAGGTCGCATTCCCAAATGTTGATATCGTCGTAGGCAATGTAGCAACGGGAGCAGCGGCACGCATGCTCGTAGATAATGGAGCAGATGCTGTTAAAGTTGGAATCGGTCCAGGTTCAATATGTACGACTCGTGTGGTAGCAGGAGTAGGTGTGCCACAACTCTCAGCAATCTATGATGTCTATGATGCATTGAAAGATACAGACGTACCATTGATAGCAGATGGAGGCTTGCGTTATTCTGGCGATATAGTGAAGGCTATAGCAGCCGGTGGCTCATGTGTCATGATAGGTTCTCTTGTAGCCGGTACAGAGGAGAGTCCAGGCGATACCATTATATTCAATGGAAGGAAGTTCAAGAGTTATAGAGGAATGGGCTCCCTTGAGGCTATGGAACAGAAGAACGGTTCGAAAGACAGATATTTCCAAGGTGATACCAAGGAAGTCAAGAAACTTGTGCCAGAGGGAATATCAGGCAGGGTTCCATACAAAGGAACTGTACAAGAGGTTATCTATCAGTTAATTGGAGGTCTGCGCTCTGGCATGGGATATTGCGGTGCACAGACAATTGAAAGGCTCCATGACGCGAAGTTCACGAGGATTACCAATGCTGGTGTGCTTGAGAGCCATCCGCATGATATTTCCATAACGAGCGAGGCACCAAATTATTCCCGTCCAGAATAATGTGTTTTCATACATGTGTGCTTGATAATGTTTAGTACATTCTAAATATTGAAGAATACGGGTATGCAGTCGTAATGGACAGTGTTCCCGTTCTTTCATAATTATTAGTCTTGGGTGGGATATACCATACCAGCAAACAGAGTTTAACAAATTAGGCTGGATAGTCCAGACCGTTATATCAAAATTAGAGATGATGAAAATGAAATCTAAATTGCTGCTTGTGGCAATGCTTTTCGTAAGCGGATTCACATTCGCACAGCAGGAAGACCCTGTCCTCATGACAATTAATGACGTGCCAGTAAGTCGTTCGGAGTTTGAATACTCTTATAACAAGAACAATGCTGAAGGCGTAATAGACAAGAAATCCGTTGACGAGTATGTTGACCTTTTCGTTAATTACAAATTAAAGGTTCAGGCAGCACTTGACGAGCATCTTGATACATTGTCATCGTTCAAGAAAGAGTTCCTTAGTTATAGGGATCAGCAAATACGCCCTTCGTTTGTCTCAGATGCCGACCTTGAGAAAGAGGCAGCAGACTATTATGACAAGATGGTTGCTCAGATTGGTCCGAAGGGATTGTTCACAGCATCACATATTCTTGTGAAAGTGTCGCAAAAAGCAAGCTCGCAGGCACAAGATTCAGCTAAGATAAAGATAGACTCTATATATACAGCTCTTAAAGCTGGAGCCGACTTCTCTGAGATGGCTCGCAAGTATTCTGATGATTTAGGGTCAGCACGTAATGGAGGTCTCCTTCCAACTTTGGCAACAGGACAGACGGTCAAGGAGTTTGAGGATGTTGCTTATTCCCTGAAAAATGGTGAGATGAGTGAGCCTTTCCTTTCTAAATTCGGATATCATATAATACTTATGAAGGAACGTTCACAGGTACCACCACTTGATTCACTGAAAACAAACATAATCAAATACCTTGAGAGCCGTGGTATAAGGGAAAAGATTGTTGACAGCAAGCTTGCAGAGCAGGTTAAGGAAAGCAATGGAACTCTTACGGCAGAGGAAATACTTGATCGCAAGGCAGAGGAAATGGCAAGCTCTGATTCTGACTTGAAGAATCTCATAAAAGAGTATCATGACGGACTTCTCTTGTTTGAGATAAGCAATAGGGAAGTATGGGACAAGGCATCCAAGGATGAAGCTGGACTTGAGCAGTATTTCAAGCAGAACAAGAAAAAATACAAGTGGGAGAGCCCGAGGTATAAAGGTATGGCATACCATGTGAAGACAAAGGAAGACGTAAAGGCTGTACGTGACTGCGTAAAGGGCGTGGCATTCGATAAATGGGCAGACAAGCTCCGCAAACAGTTCAACAATGACTCTATCATCAGAATACGTGTAGAGAAGGGAATCTTCAAGCAAGGTGACAATGCGCTTATTGACAAGATGGTATTCAAGAAGGATACTACAATAACACCACTTAAAGATTATCCAATCGATGCTGTGTTTGGCAAGAAACTTTCAGCTCCGAAGACATACGATGATGTGCGTGGACTTGTAGTGGCTGATTATCAGGATGCATTGGAGAAGGAATGGATTGCGAAACTTCGTAAGAAATATAATGTGGTGATAAACAAAGAGGTTCTTTCCACAGTTAATAAGCATTAGATTCTCATAGTATGAAAAAGTATATCCCGTATATCTCTTCGCTGATAGTTGCTGCCCCTCTCTTCGCCGTAGCGGTCAATTCAGGGCTTGGGCACAGTGTATCCCTCCTTGACTCTGATTCGCTGTCTGTTAATGTTGACAACAGGAAGCAAAGTGTTGTTGACGAGGTGGTATGGATAGTAGGCGATGAACCAATCCTGAAATCAGACATTGAGGTAGCACGTCTTGAGGGAGACCCGACAGGAAAGGACTGGGATGGCAAAGGCGATTGCAGGATACCGGAACAGTTGGCTGTTAACAAACTGTTCCTCCATCAGGCTGTTCTTGACAGTGTTGAGGTGTCTGAATCAGAGGTCACACAAGGAGTGGAACAAAGGATAAACTATTTCATACAGCGCCTTGGCTCGCGTGAAGCATTGGAGAAATCCCAGAACAAGTCTCTTACACAGATAAGACAAGACATGAGGGAAGAATACAAGAACCTGTTGCTTGTGCAGAGGATGCAGGAAAAGATAGTTGAGAATATTAACGTCTCACCTGCTGAGGTCAGAGATTTCTTCCGCAATGTGCCAGAGGATAGTCTTCCTCTCGTACCTACAATGGTTGAGGTACAGATTCTGACAAACGCTCCAAAGATAGAGCAGGAAGAGATAAACAGGGTGAAGGATGAGTTGCGCTCATATACCGAAAGGGTAAACAATGGAGAAACTTCATTCTCCACACTTGCTCGATTCTACTCTCAAGACCCAGGGTCAGCCAGACAGGGAGGTGAGTTGGGATATATGGGAAGAGGAATGCTCGACCCCGCTTTTGCTGCAGTGGCTTTTAACCTTACAGACCCAAGTAAGATTTCAAAAATAGTGGAAAGCGACTTTGGCTATCATATCATTCAGCTGATAGACCGTCGTGGCGATAAGATTAACTGTCGTCACATACTGCTGAAACCTCGTGTGTCGGATGTGTCAATAGAGAATGCTAAATGTCGTTTGGACTCGATAGCAAACGATATACGTGAAGGAAAGTTCACATTCGATTTGGCTACTTCATATCTTTCTGACGACAAGGATACAAAAAGCAATAATGGACTGATGGTGAATAGTTCTGAGAGTTCAAGAACGTCAAGGTTCAGAATGCAGGATTTGCCTTCCGAGGTGGCTCAGATTGTTGACACCATGAAGGTGGGTGAGATATCAAAGGCTTTTCAAATGGTGAACGACAGAGGCAAGACCGTTTGTGCTATTGTCAAGTTGAAAAGTCGTATAGAAGCCCATAAGGCAACTATTACCGAGGACTTCCAGGTGATGAAGGATGTCGTAATGGCAAAGGAAAGGCAGGAAACGTTGCAGAAATGGGTTGAGAATAAGATAAAGAACACTTATGTTAGGATGAACCCTGATTATGACGGGTGTGATTTTGAATACCAAGGCTGGATTAAATGATATTATTCCATTATTCTATTCATTATTATATATATAGACACAGAGCTTTCTTGACGATGGCTGTGTGTCTCTGTCTTCTTTGTTCATCCTTGTCCACTATGGCTCAAAATAAGAAGGCGAAGAACGAGAAGGTTTATCTTGACCATGCCGATGAGTTGAGGTACGACCAGTATGTCAAGATGGATGTGCAGATTGTGAAGGGTAACGTACAGTTCAGGTATGGAGATACGCGCTTGTGGTGTGACAGTGCGTACTTTAATCAGAATAGGAATACTTTCCATGCTTTCGGACATGTCAGGATGAAGAAGAGCAAGGGTATTACTTTGACATGCTCACGGGCATTTTATGATGGTGACGCTGATTATGTGCAGGCAAGGGAGAAGGTAGTAGTAACACAACCAGGGAGTTCGTTGCATTGTGATAGCCTCGATTATAATGTTGCTACGGAATATGCCAATTTCTTTGGAGGCAATGGTGGAAAGTTGCAGAAAGGAAACACAATTGTTACTTCAAGGGAAGGTGAATATTATTTCAACGCCCATGATGCCAATTTCTATGGTGATGTGGTGATGAAAAGTCCTAAATATACTATTAATACGGATAACCTGCGATACAACACCGACACAGAGGTCGCTCACGTAACAGGAGAGTCTGTGGTATATGGGCGAAATGGTGAGGTCGTGCATACTAATGATGGCTACTATTACAGTAAAACTGACAGGATGGAGCTGAATGGTCGTTCAACCATAACCTCGAAAGAGCGTGATGTGGAAGGCGATTACATCAATTATAACAGTACTACAGGTGAAAGTGAGGGGAGGGGAAATGCTGTTTACCATGACAAGATAGGAGATAGAGTCATAACAGGTGACAGTCTCTCATATAACGACAAGACTAAGATAGGAGAGGGAAGAGGTCATGTGGTATATACAGATAGGAAAAACCGTAATTCCCTTATAGCTGATTATGTTCATTATACAGAGTCTTCCGCCATAGCGCATGGCAATCCTCTCGTTAAGGATTTTTCCCAGAAAGATACTCTGTTCATGCATTCTGATACAATACGCATGGAGGCTTTTCATGTCAATACGGACTCTGTATATAGAAAAGTCCACTGCTATAAGAATGTAAGGATGTTCAGGACAGACATACAGGCTGTATGTGATTCTCTTGTCGGATATTCACGGGACTCTTGCGTAGTCCTATATAGAGACCCGATAGCATGGAATGGTGCAAGACAAATCCTTGGTGATTCCATTAAAATATTCCTTAATGATTCCACGATACGCGAGGCTTTTGTCTATGGTCATGCGCTTGCCATTGAGCAGATGAATGACAGGGAACATTATAACCAGATTTCATCCTCAAGTATGAGAGCGCATTTCAAGGACGGGAAGTTGCGTTTGAATGAGGCAATAGGTAATGTGCTGTCCATATACTATTCTGTTGACGAGAAAGACAGTACAATACTCTTTTTAGATGACATGAAGTCTGACACATTGAGAATGTATCTTTCTGAAGAAAGGAAAATGGAAAAGATTTGGGTGTCTAAACCCGATGGAGTCTTGTATCCATTGACACAAGTACCACCGGGAAAAGACAAACTTCCAGGTTTCGCGTGGTTTGATTATGTGCGGCCATTGGATAAGAATGACCTTTTCCGCAGGGTTGGAAAGGGTGATAATGTTAAGTTGAAAAGTGAGAAGGCAGTATTTCTGCCAAGGCAGATTATTTCCACTAAGCCTGAAGGACACAGGAATGTCAAATGATTTTCCTTGCTCAGCTATGATAAAGGTGCGTTTCACCTTCTCTCTTATCTTTATGATTCCAATAGAATTCTTTGCCTGGACGTCTTTGATACATTAATATTAGATTATGAGTGATATAATACAGTTGTTGCCAGACAGTGTGGCAAATCAAATTGCCGCAGGAGAGGTTATTCAGCGACCAGCTTCTGTTATAAAGGAGTTGGTTGAGAATGCCATTGATGCTGGGGCAGATATAATTAATGTGGTGCTACTTGATGCCGGCAAGACATTGATACAGGTTGTCGATAATGGAAAGGGCATGTCAGCCACTGATGCGCGTCTTGCCTTTGAGCGTCATGCTACGTCGAAGATTAATAAGGCAGAAGACCTTTTTGCTTTGACAACGATGGGATTCAGAGGCGAGGCTCTCGCATCCATAGCAGCTGTAGCGCAGGTGGAACTACGTACGAGGCAGAAAGGTGAGGAGACCGGGACGGAACTTCAAATCTCTGGTGGCAAGTTTATGGGACAGGAGGTATGTGCATGTCAGGAAGGTAGCAACTTCAAGGTTGAGAACTTGTTTTACAACGTACCTGCAAGAAGAAAATTCCTCAAGTCCAACTCAACGGAGCTGAACAATATTGTAACTGCCTTTGAGAGAATGGTTCTGGTATATCCTGACATATCGTTCACACTGCATCATAATAATGTGGAGATGCTCAATCTAAAGAGATGCAATACAAGGCAGCGTATCGTTGATGTTTTTGGCAAACGATTAAATCAGGATTTGCTGCCAATAGATGTAAATACATCTCTGTGTAGAATATATGGATATGTAGGCAAACCTGAGTCTGCTAGGAAAAAGGGCTCTAAACAGTTCTTTTTTGTCAATGGCAGGTATATGAAGCATCCTTATTTCAACAAGGCTGTTTCAAGTGCCTTTGAACGTCTTGTGCCATTAGGCGAGCAAGTTCCGTATTTTATATATTTTGAGGTAGCACCACAGGACATTGATGTTAATATCCATCCTACGAAGACAGAGATTAAGTTTGAGAACGAACAGCCAATATGGCAGATACTCACTGCGGCGGTAAGAGAGGCTGTCGGTAAATTCAATGATGTCCCGACAATAGACTTTGACAGCGAGGCATGTCCCGATATTCCCGTTTTCAATACAGAAAATGCTGCTGCGTTGCCTAAGGTAAGCTTAAATCCGCAGTATAATCCCTTTAAGGAGAAAACTGTACCATCAGGACATGCTACAAGTGCAGTCCACAAAGATTGGGAACGTCTTTACTCGCATGAAATCCAAGAAGATACATCAGTTCCTCCGGCATCACTGTTCCCATTGGAAAGCAATGCCGGCATCATAGAAGAGAAGTCTCCTTCTCATTATCAGTATAAGGGTAAATATATCATGACGGCTGTCAAGTCGGGACTGATGGTTGTTGACCAGCATAGGGCTCATGTGAGAATATTATATGAACAGTATATGAGCCAATTCGAAAACAGACATTATGAATCTCAAAAGATATTGTTTCCAGAGGCAGTGTCTTTTACCTCTACAGAAGCTCTCGTCTTCAACAGGATTCGTAAGGAGATGGAGGAGCTGGGATTCCTGTTCAATGATTTGGGTCCAGACTGCTATTCGATAATTTCAGTTCCAGCTGGCATAGAGGGAATGAATGCAGAGTCTCTCGTACTTGAGATGGTTTGCAATGCAAAAGAAAAGAATGTCAGCATCAAGGAAGAGATAGACAGTACACTTGCACTTACTCTTGCAAAGAATGCAGCTATACCTTATGGGCAGGTCCTTACAAATGAAGAGATGGAAAACCTGGTAAACAAACTGTTCTGTTCTGGAAATGTTAACTATACACCTAATGGTAAACCAATAATAGGTATCCTGCGACAACAAGAGATAGAACACCTGTTTTCATAGTACATGAGTATATGCCATTCAGTCGGTTTTTCTCTGTTTTAATAAGGTGTAGTGATTTCTAAATAGCCAAATTTAAACAAAAATCAACGATTTTTTGCAATAATGTGATGTAATTAAAAAATAATCACTAACTTTGCACACGTAATATTGCAATAATTAAGAGATTATTTTTTTTTTGATTGTTTTAATAAATTAAAGTTATGAAAAAACTATTAGTTGTATTGGCATTGGCTGGTATTTCAACGATGTCTTTCGCTCAGGAAGACCCAACATTGAAGAACAGCGTTGCAACAAATTCATTCTGGAGCAATTGGTTTGTACAGGCTGGAGCTCAGTGGTCTGCTTTCTATGCAGGACATAGCTCAGAGAAAGCTGTAGATGCTTCAAAGAGTCCATTCAAGGGACTGCGTACAAATCCGCAGGCTTCAGTAGCAGTAGGAAAGTGGTTCACACCAGGCTTGGGACTTCGTCTTAAAGCATCTGGTATCTGGGGTAAGATGCCAGAGACACAGGCTTATAACGGCAGCTTCAAGTATTGGAATGCTCAGGGTCAGGTGCTCTTTAACGTAAGCAACATGGTTTGTGGCTACAATCCAAAGCGCATCTGGAATGCTATTCCATTCGCTGGTGCTGGAATGGCTCGTAACTGCTCTACAAACCTTTATGCTATGGGACTTAGCGTAGGTTTGCTCAACGAGTTCAGAATTACAGACAAGTTCGCAGCTAACGTTGAACTTGGATGGAACCGTCTCGAGAATGACTTCCTTCCATCACATGGCAATACCAATGATGGTGAGAGAGGATGGGACAGCCATGCAAATCTCTTATATGCTGAGGTTGGCATCACATACAATTTAGGCAAGACTGGATGGAATGCTGTTCCAGATGTTGACGCTATCAAGGCTGGCTATCAGTCAAGCATTGATGCTCTCAATGGTAAGCTCCGCGATGCAGAGGCTGAGAACGCACGTCTCCAGAAACTTCTTGCACAGCCTAAGGTTGTAGAGAAAGTTTCTGAGTCTGTAAAGGAATTCATCACAACTCCTGTTTCTGTATTCTTCAACCTCGCAAAGACAGATGTTGCTAATCCTAAAGACCTCGTGAACGTTCGCGCTTTGGCTAAGTACGCTATCGACAACAACCAGAACATTCTCGTTACAGGTTATGCTGACAGCTCAACAGGTACACCTGCCATCAACGAGAAACTTTCTTTGAACCGTGCAGAGACTGTTAAGGAAGAACTCATTAAGATGGGTGTTCCAGCTGAGAAAATCTCAACAGCACACAATGGTGGCGTGAAACTTCTCGGTGTAGATCTCCCAATAGATTTCGACCGTCGCGCTACTGTTCAGATTGTTGAATAATACACGCATATATCTTTTTGTAAGGGTCTTGCGAGAAGCAAGACCCTTTTTCAACGTCTTTCAATGAATCCTGTATGTGCTGGGCAATAGCACGTATATATGTCATACTCCCAAATGGCTTTTTTTACTTAAGTCTCGCATGTCTCCGACATGTTGTCCTTTAACTGTTTCTTTACTTGCATCAATGAACTATTTTATCTATTGGCAAAAAAAGACAATAAAAAACTTGCGGGGTAAAAATAAAAGTATTACCTTTGCATCGCTTAACACAAAGGGCGTTTAGCTCAGCTGGTTTAGAGCATCTGCCTTACAAGCAGAGGGTCGGCGGTTCGAATCCGTCAACGCCCACATGGGGTGTTTCCCTGTAGTCTTTCGAGATTGCAGGGCTTTTTTTTTTATATATATCTATCTTATAATTGTCATCACCGTGAAAGACGATGTCATTCTTCAATATGACATGGATAATCTCACGCAAAGCATTGCAAGTACCACCGCAAAGCATTGCATGATAATAGCCATACCATTCGGTTTGAGAGCAAAGTGAGCCAACCCATATATTTGTATGGTGAGAATATAAAGTGTAGCTCAGTTGAGATAGTCTCAGCCGAATCGTTGACTTCTCAATTCATAAAAGAGCTGACACCATAAAAAACTATAAATATACAACGAACATTACCTTTAATACAGAACTCTTTGTATCTTTGCATTATCACTGACAAACAGGAAATAATATATGTTTGAACATTTCTCGCAATTTACAACATGGCCTATTCTCACAGGGCTGATTGTTGGCTATATTGCCAATCGCATAATGAGCGGTGAAGGCAAAGGGTGTTGTCTGAATCTCATAGTAGGAATAGTGGGCAGTTATGCTGGTGCTTTCATAGGTTCTTTGCTGAATGTCCAGCTACTTGGAGCTGGATATGTAAAGAATTTTATATTCTGTATCTTGGGTTCAGTAGTGGTACTATGGATATGGAAGAAATTATTTGATTAGGAATACTTATAATGCAATGAGAAAGATTAAGCGCGTTTGTAAAAACAGAGCCTTCATTCTGTTTGCTTTCCTTGCCTGTAATGTGTCTGCAAAAGTTGGGGCACAAACTATTAGTGACGAGGTAATTGTCATTGGAGCAGCGGTGACAGAAGCTCTTGACAATCTTCCATCACGCCCCTTATACTTCAGAGCAGGAAACTTGATGTTTAAAGACACATCAACGAGTATTATAAGAGCACTTGGTACGGCAATAGTATGGAAATATGAGAAACAGACAGAAGGCGACCTGCATATTCCACATCATGTTAAAGTGGGATTCGACCGCTTTGAGATTAAAGGACTTGCTGAGGGATGTCTCGCAAATTGTGACATGTCGTCCGTAAACATCCCTCTTGATACCCGCACTATACCAGCCAGATGCTTCTCTACATGTAGCAACTTGCGTCAGGTAGCAGTTCCAGACAGGGTTACTTTCGTTGAGATGTGTGCCTTCAAATGGTGCAGTTCTCTGAAATCCATAGATTTCCCATCAGGCTTGAAATATATAGGGGAGGCTTGCTTTGAACAGTCTGGGCTTGAGACATTCACCGTACCGAAAAGCGTAGAGTTCATAGGTAAACGTGCATTTGCCAACTGCAAGGCTCTGCGCAGCATTACTTTTACAGGACATAGGGTGGGATATATAGATGGTGAAGTATTCGAAAACTGTGATTCTCTTACAGATATAACATTACCTGTGGGGTGTACTACGATTTACTCGTATGCCTTTAGAGACTCTGGACTAAAAAGGCTGTCATTACCGCCACAAATGCAAGCCATATATACAAAAGCGTTTGAAGGAACTGCATTAGAACATGTTGACTGCCATGCGCAAAATCCACCGAAAATAGCTATGGGCACTTTTACAGAAGCTGATGTGAAGCGTATAGAGTTGCATGTGCCTGCAGGTAGAGAACAAGCCTACCGTTCTGTTGGTGTGTGGAACCGTTTTGCCAAGATTATAGCTGATTTGTAAAATGCTATAATGTCCTTTGTCAAGAAGACCATCAAATAGATTGTTTATGCCTAATGCTCACATGACATTACAACGCCACGCTAACATGGCAGCCATCCACGGCAAAGATACAAAACCAGAATTGATGGTGAGACGTTGGCTGTGGAGAAATGGCTATCGCTATCGGCTTAATCACCCACGGTTGCCGGGCAAGCCAGACATCGTGTTGCGGAAATACAGAACCTGCATCTTTGTGAATGGCTGCTTCTGGCATGGGCATGAGGGATGTCAATATTACACTGTACCGAAAACCAATACGGAGTTCTGGGTCGACAAGGTAAGGCGGAACAAAGAACGTGATGTGAAAGTACAATATGAACTTGCTTCTATGGGTTGGCACTGCATCACTATCTGGGAATGTGAGCTGAAACCAAAAGTCAGAGAGAATACATTGGAATCATTGGCATATACTCTCAACAGGATTTTCTTGCAAGACAGGACTCTCAAACAATATGAAATGCCTGAGGAAGAACCAATGATGGCAGCGGAAGACATTCATACTGAATGGAGCAAGTAGATGCATAATAACGCTTACGATGGGCAAGGAGAAAGCAAATCTTACCGACCGTCTGATGCTATTAGGAATGATGAAAACAAAGACCCTAAAATCCGCAACTAATATTGATGCTGACTAATTTTGCAGTTTGCTTCTCCATGACTTACCCTAGAAAAACTTGACACTTTTGGATGCCTAAAACAAAAGTGTCAAGTTTTTCTAGGGTAAGTCACCTCTTGTATGCTTATTTTTCTATGCAGTCTGACAGAGAGGTCACGAATGGCACTTCCTACTCCATTCTCAAAAGAACTGATAACACGAAGAACCTCTGCATACATTGTTGCTTTGGCATTATCCTTGGGTTCTAGTTTTAGTAATTCCTTATATTGTTTAGCATTTTCATGGAAAACTGCCTTATAAATCATATCCGTAATAGAAGCATATTTATAAGTTGGATGCCCATCCACATAATCATTAATCGGTGCAGTTAAATTTTTTCTGTAATTTTCTTCCTGAATTGCTGCAGGAAGGAAATCCCTATCGCGCCAGTTGATATATTTTGTTCCGCCACCAGCTTTCTCATTGATAGTAGAAATAACAATATCCAAAATAAGACTACGAACACGTTTGGCTTTTTCTCTTTCAGCGAGTAGCATACCGATATTCAAAAATGCACGAAAGTCGAAAAGACCCAACTGAGTGATTTTGGTCACGAAATTATTTTCGTGACCAAATTGTAACTTAAAGTCTTTCAGTCGCTTACCTTTACATAAAAAGTAACCATTGTGCTTCAACTCATCCTCATGTGAAGATAGATAATTGTCAATGGTTCGTGAATCCACCTCATAGAAATCTGCCACCATTTGTTTGGTAAGATAATACTTTCCTTCAAAATGATATGCTTCAATATCCAAGGCATTTTGGATACGAGGTATTGCCAAATTATTATTCAGAACATTCTGGCGCTCTATAGCTGAAGTTGTTAAATCTTTTGCCATATATTTAATAACTCTTGTTTTATTAACTTCATACGGATGTCAACCAGTGCCTGCTTTTTCATCAGAAAGTTGACATAAATAAAGTGTACCTCTTTGTTCATACTACGGTTCTATAAACACTGGCGTTCCCTTTTCATTCCCAGGATTTATCTCTATCAGTTTCTCTATCATTCGATGATTAGCCAAAAGGCTTAAATCTATGTCGAGTGGTTCTATAGAGAAAGTCATGTAACTTCTGCGAGGATTCTTGTTGGGATAGTCCATCGCTTTCAGTTCTTCCTTCCCCATCTCCTTATGTCCTGTTATAGCATAGGCAGACAGCTTGTCAGGTTTACCAAATTCATATAGGACTAACAGGGACGTTCTTCCAAACATCTCTCTATGCTCTTCCATAGACCCCTTAGTCTTACCCAACCTTACATTATATATATTATGCGTGAGAATCCAGTCTTTCTGTTTCTTATTCTTGGTACATCCAACAAGAATGGTCTTATCTCCTCCAAAGAAATCTATAATGTTTTGATCAAAGCGATTCCATTTATAGCACTCAAATGGTTCTGCTGCCATCATCATTCCTTCTTCTTCCTCAAATTGAGGATACATAGAAATGACTGGAGCTGTTTTTCCCGTATCATTTTCATCTGCTTGCTCATATTTCTTAAAGTTCTCAGCCTGCTCAAAGATTTCCTTAAAGACTTCGTCCTGCGGAACAGGAGGATAACCATGCTCTGCCAATATCAGAATCAAGTCCATCTGCAGTTCTGCTTTGATGTCAGAACGATTGGCCCAGTCGGTATATTTCGACTTGTCATCCACCATCTTCTTTACGGCAGCTGCCAACGTCAGCAGTTTGTCTTCTGGATATTCAAAACCGAACTTATGAGCTATTTCTTTCAGGATATCATAGAAAGCCTTTTCCTCGTAGGTAATGCCTAAGTCCTTGAACGACTTCTTCTCTTTGTTTACCTCCTTCAGCAGTTCTGCCATCTGCTTGGCTACTTCATTGAGCACTTCTTCGGCAAACACGGCATTGTCGCTACGGTCGTTATATCTCTGCACCAACGCATTCAGGCGTTTCGTGAAATCCACGCCCTTCATCTTATTGACTTTCTTGAAATCGGTGATAACAGTCCGAAGCAGTTTTTCCATCAACTTTACCTTCGTATTAGGCAACTTCAGTTTCTCCAGCCTCGTCATATAGTCTTCGCTCAGCAAGTCCAGATCCTTTGTGTTCGCATTCACCTGAGCTACTTCCTCCACTCCGTCCGACTTTAATGCTTCTGCTATCATCTGGCTCACCTTGCGGTTCATTTGTGATGCATCAGGGGCATCTCCTTTTGTCAGTTTGTAGATAATAGACCTTACTCCCGTAAAGAAATGGATGTCCTCACGATCCTTATCGCTGATAGCCTCATGATTGGAACAGAGGTTGAAGGCTGATTTCAGTTTCTTGGCATGGCCCATAAACAGGTTTTGCGATTTCTCCGTAGCCTGTACGAACTCAGCCGCATGTTTCAAGCATTCCAACTGTTCCAATGGTGTACCCGTTGAGAACTTCCTGTAATCGAAGGTATGGAACATTCGGCGAAGGATATCCAACTCGTCTTTCACCATCGTCACACTCTGTTCGATGGTTTCCACGTTATCACCCATATCACCACCACCGGCATACTGTTTCAGCGCATTGTTCATGTTGCTCTTGATACCGATGTAGTCAACCACCAGTCCTTTATCCTTGCCTTCAAACACACGGTTCACCCTTGAAATGGTCTGTACCAACGTATGCTTCTGCAGAGGCTTATCAATATACATTGTGTCGAGACAAGGCACATCAAAACCTGTTATCCACATAGACACGACGATAGCAATCTTGAAGTTAGAGTCTGGATTCTTAAACTGCACATCCAACGCTTTTCTGTCTTCATCCGAACCTATCAGTTCGCGCAGTTTTGGATCATCGTCCTTCTCACGAGTCATCACCAATCGGATGCGCTCAACTGGCGTCTGGTCTTCAGAGCCAATCTTATCTTCCCATTCGGGGCGCAAGGCAATAATCTGTTTATACAGGTCATAGGCTATTTCGCGACTTGAGCACACAAACATTGCCTTACCGCAAACGGTGCTTCCTTCCTCTATTCGCTTTTCGTAGTGCTCAATGAAATCTCGTGTCACCACCGCCAGACGGTTCGGATCCCCCAGAATCTTGTTCATCTGCGTCACCGCTTTCTTGCTTTCCTCAATCTGGTACTCATTGGCACCTTGTTCTTCACATTGCTTATAGTATGCTTCTATTGCCTCCAATTGCTTGTGGTCGGCAAATACCTTGGCTGCTCTTCCTTCATAAACGATACGTCGGGTGATGCCATCTGCCACCGATTCAGTCATTGTATAACTATCCACTACATCGCCAAACACATCTATCGTTGCATCGATTGGCGTTCCTGTAAAGCCCACGTATGTGGCATTAGGCAACGAGTCGTGCAGATACTTGGCAAAGCCGTAACTGCGCTTTACGCCTTTATCAGTAATGGTCACATTCTGTTCCACATTCGTCTGCGAACGATGGGCTTCGTCTGAGATGCAGATAATGTTGGCACGGTCAGACAATAGGTTGATATCCTCGCTGAACTTTTGTATAGTAGTTAGGAACACGCCTCCGCTCTTTCGTCCTCTCAACTTCTTGCCCAACTTTTCACGTGTCTCTACGTTTACAACATTCTCATCGCCAATAAACTTCTTGGCATTTACGAATTGTGCCGATAGCTGGTCGTCCAGGTCTGTGCGGTCGGTTATCAATACAATAGTAGGACTTGCCAAATGGCGACTTCGCATCAGCATACGTGTAAGGAATAGCATCGTGAGACTCTTGCCACAGCCTGTTGCACCGAAATATGTGCCGCCCTTTCCATCGCCATGCAGGTTAATATGCGAGTGCTCCAAGATGTTTTCGTAAAGCCTGTGTGTGGCGAAGAACTGCGGATAGCGGCAGACAATCTTCCGTTCACTCTTCGAGGTGTTAGGGAAGAACACGAAGTCCTTCATAACGCTCAGCAGTCTTTCCTTACGGAACAGACCTTTCATCATGGTGTGCAGGGAGTCGATACCGTCGTTTGCCTTATCCGTCCGCTCCACCTTTCGCCAAGCATAGAAGAATTCGTATGGTGTGAACAGCGTACCATATTTATTGTTCACACCATCGCTGATGACCACGAATGCATTATAGCGGAACAGCTCTGGAATATCCCTACGATAGCGCACCGTCAACTGTGTGTAGGCATTCATGATGGTAGTGTCTTCCTTCACGGCACTCTTGAACTCCAGCACCACTACGGGCAAACCGTTCACATAGACGATGCCATCCGGAATACGTCGTTCCAGCCCCTTTATCTCCAGCTGGTTGACAATCTTGAAGATATTGCGGTCCGCATCCTTAAAGTCTATCACTTCCACGAACAAGTCTGGCAGTGAGGCATATTCACGCTTGATGGCAAAACCCTCCGTCATCAAGCGATACGTCTGTGCATTTTGCTCGTAGAGCGGAGCACCATTGTTTGCCGTCAACTTCGCTATGACTCGCTCCACTTCTAAGGGCGTAATGCCTTCCTCGGCATATCTGTCCATCAGATACATCCGCAAGTCGTCTCGCAACAGCACCTCCGTCTGCTCTTTGTGGATCGTCTCGCCATTCATGTAACTGTAGCCCTGTTGCTCAAACAATTCCATGATGGCCATCTCCAGCGTATGTTCGTTAAAGTGTGACATACTTACGTCCCCTTCATTTTTATATTCTTTTCAATATCGTTTTACTGTCGTACACATCATCTGTATCGTCGGTACAAAGTCTTTGTACTGGTGGTACAGAGGGCTTGTACTACAACCATTGTGTTTCTTCTTCCATCCTGTCGAACTTCAAATCGTATCCATAGTTACGGAACACGCTGGCGATATACTGCTGTTCTTCGGGTATGATGGGCCGCAAACCGTTACGGCGCAAGTAGTAGGAGCCACGTCCGAAGTGACTGATCAGCTGATTTCGCAGCGAGGCGATATGGTCGGCCTTTATTTCGTGAAATGAATCTTTCATGCCGTAGGCCATCATTACCACCTTGTTCTCTTTATAATGACGACAAGACTTTCCGCTACAACGCGCAGGATTCACTGCCAACGTCACTTCGTCCTTTTGTCGTCCGCTCCGTGCCGCCAACCTATGCAGACACTCATCCCCCAACGCACACTCATCATTGAAGCACAGCAGATAGTGCTCCGGCATTGTTTCGTATTGTGGTTGTTTTTCGCTCATATCGTCGTTCACACTTTTATTGCCCCATCTTTGCCAAAAGCAAAGACTGTAATTCGGTTAGTTTTATGTTTTCTTTCTGCTTTAATATTGTTGTTTCATTACACGTGTTTAGCAATTGAGAGAATTTTACTAATAAGTCATTAGGAGGGAATATTACTCCAATTCTTTCAAAGTCACTTTTGTTAAGAAGTGGCATTGTAGAACTTCCCAAAGCCATAGCCCTTAATTCTTTTGAAATGAATGACAAGACGTAAAAGAGATAATCAGAATATTCTCTACGGTTTACAATGATAGAATTCATTTGTTGATTAGTGATACACTCTTCAGAGGCAATGCTGACTTTACCCATATCTGAGCCTATACATGTTACTATCACAGAACCTTTGGGCAAGACTTTTCCTTTTAGTCGTTTTACACCTATCTCAGAAAGCCCACGTTCCGCTCCCATTGCAAACTTATGATATTTGCCAAAATCACCTGGGGTTACAAAAGGCATATCATTTCCAAAATCTTCAGGATTATCACTTGAAGGAGTTTTTCCTGTTATCACCACTCCAAATTCACCAATCGTCCCCATTCTCCAGCCTTCGGGGAGGTTTTCTTTGTCGATGTTATCGACGAAGGTTTTGCGGTAGAGGGCTTGGGCGGTGGCTTCGAGGTCCTGAATCATTTGATTGTTGAGACGGATGCGGTTGGTCAGCGTTTCGTATTCTGACACGATTTCACGCTGGCGAGTGATAGAGGGGATGGGGAGCATAACATCACAAAGTTCGTCCCAATCGAATATCTCACGAGCACTTCCATGAGAATGAAAACGGGCATAGCGGTCAAACTCTGGACGACGGAACCACATCATCAAATACTCTGGCAATAGCTGTTCGTGGTCAATAACATCAAAAACAATATAAGCCTGAGATATAATAGCATCATCGTATCCATCGAGTAAAGCAATAGACACCTTATCGCCATTGCGTGATGTGACAGGACCGTATGCAAACTGTCCTCGTTTTACAATCTTATAGGTGGACATATCAGTGCCAATGGTATTAGCAATCGAAGGCATAAACTCCTTCGAGATGCTCACCCCCAGCAAGTTCGTAACCTTCAACTCCCGATTACGAACATTCACTTCTCTGATATAGTCGCCTAAACGTTTGTATTCTGTCATTTATCCCTCCTGTTTTTTAATGTAACCACGAGTTACCTTGTTTAGTGCAATCTCCGTAAGATAGCCTTGTTGAACCAAGTCTGACAGGTCTTTTCTTGCTGTCATAGACGAAACGGAGAACTGGTCTTGCACATCTTTTACAGTAAAGATGGTGTCAGGTTCTTCCTTAAGCCGCTGAAGAACCAGTGCTTGACGTTGATTGATGTTTCCTGCCATCATAAAGGAACTGGCAGCCCTCTTCTCTCGTCGCTTCCGCTGGATATAATCACGTAATTGATGGAAGGATTTTTCCAATGCTCCCAGATTGTAAGCTACAAAATAACCCATATCGTTTCCGTCATTCTCTACATAACGGAAGGCTTTCTCGTAACTTGACTTGGATTTTGCAATAACCCTCGATATTGACATGTACTCCGTCAGCTTGTAGCCTTCTTTCAACATATACCAGTAGAACAATGCACGCGCCGTTCGTCCGTTGCCATCAACAAACGGATGCATGAATGCTAACATAAAATGCACAATGATACCCCGTATGATAGGATGGATAAAAGTGCGCGGATTGTCGTTGTTGAAGAAATTGCAAAGAGATTCAACAAACTCTGGAATTTCCTGAAATGAAGGCGGGGTATATATGATATCGCCCTCTACCATATCAGCCACGACAACCTTGTCATTAGTTCTGAACCGACCTGCATCCTCAGGATTGTCCAATGTCTTTTCCGTCATCAGCCGATGAATCGTAAGCAGCAATTCTTCTGTCAATGGCTGTTCCTTATGTTCTACAATATATTGGATGGTATTATAGTTGTTGACTATCATCTTCTGAGACTTGTTCTGTGGAGACTTTTTCTTTCTCAGCATATCCTTGGCTATGATTCGCGTAGTAGAGGCTCCCTCCATCTTACTGGAGTAGATGGCCTCTTCCATCAAAGAACTTGACAGATAGTATTTCTTTTCTGCAGACTGGGTATCACCCTCCACTTCCCAAAAACTTCCGAACTTCATATCGAACTCATGGCATAAGCGTTGCATCTGGCTGGTGACACACAGATTGATACCATATTTATCCCAGACAGGAATCATACTCTTCAGACGTGACGCTTTGACATTTGTCCATAACATCTGCGGGGTGACACCTTCTGGCAGTTTCTTGTATTTTATTTTGTCCCAATATTCATAGTCAGCATTGACCTTGTCCACAACTGGCATGATGTTGGGGACAATACCTTTAAGCAAAGCATTAACAAGTGCTTTCTTGTCTATCTTTGGTGGCAGTTCTATCATAAAACACTATTTGTTTAATTCTGCAACAAAGATACAAATAACATTTCAAAATCTTGCTAAATCTTGCAACTTTTTGCAAGATTTGCAAGATTTAGTTTGTTTTAGAGGTTATAACCTAGCTTTTCGAATAGTTCTTTCAACTGCTGTTTACCCTCTTCTTCCTGCTGCAAGAGGTCGCGCATTTCTGCTTGCAATTGCTTCATCTTGGTGTCGAAGTCAATCTGCTCGTCACGATTCTTGAACTCAATATACTTGCTTGGAACAAGGCTCCAGCCTTTTTTCTCAATCTCGTCGAGGGTGGCAGAGTAGCAGTATTCTGGCTCATCGTGATAGGTCTCTTCATATCCTACACGCTGCCAGTTATGGAAGTTCTCGGCAATCTGCTGTATCTGCTCAGGCGAGAACTGGATATATTTCTTCTCGAAAGGCTCTCCCCATTGACGCAGGTCAATGAACAGCACTTCGTCTTCACGATTGCGATAGCGAACCGTCTTACCGTTCTGCTCCACCGTGCGAGCCTTTTTGTTGTTATTGAGAATCCAAAGCGTCACACTGATATCCGTAGAATAGAACATGTTGCGAGGCAGGATGACAATCGCTTCCACCAAATGGTTTTGAAGCAGTTGCTTGCGGATAGCCAACTCCGTACCGTCGCCACTCAATGCTCCATTGGCAAGAAGGAATCCTGCTGTTCCGTTGGCAGAGAGTTTCGAGACGATGTTCAGAATCCAACCATAGTTGGCATTACTTGTAGGAGGCACGTCGTAACCAGCCCAGCGCGGGTCGTCCTTCAGTTCATTCTCTGCACGCCAAGCCTTCTGGTTGAATGGCGGATTTGCCATGATGAAATCTGCTTTTAGGTCTTTATGCTGATCGTTATGGAACGTATCGGCAGCCATCTCACCCAAGTTACAGGCAATGCCACGAATGGCAAGGTTCATCTTTGCCAGTTTGTAGGTGGTATTGGTATATTCCTGTCCATAGACAGAGATGTCGCGCTTGTTACCATGATGTGCCTCGATGAATTTCATGCTCTGTACGAACATTCCTCCAGAGCCACAACAAGGGTCATATATCTTGCCACGATAAGGCTCAATCATCTCGGCAATAAGGTTGACGATAGTCTTAGGCGTGTAGTATTCACCCTTACCTTTACCTTCGGCAATGGCGAACTTGCCGAGGAAGTATTCATATACACGCCCGATGAGATCGTTTTCCGGATCTTTAAGCGTATCAATCTTATTGATTTCATCAAGCAATGCCGCAAGCTTGGTACGGTCGAGTGACAGACCTGCATAGTAATTACTTGGCAAGGCACCCTTCAACGTAGGGTTGCTCTGCTCTACCTTAGCCAACGCTTTATCTATCTTGATGGCAATATCATTCTGCTTGGCATTCTCAATCAGAAAATCCCAACGGCTTTCAGGCTCCAGATAAAAGACGTTCTTGGCATTATAGAACACGGGATTATCTGCAAAAGCCTCTTTGCCTTCAGCCACCAGTTCATTACGCCGCTCCGTAAAACGATCGTGTGCATATTTCAGGAATATAAGGCTCAGCACCACGTGCTTATACTCCGATGGTTCCACGGAGCCACGGAGCTTGTTGGCCGATTCCCATAACGCTTCCTCTATTGCCTTTTCTTTAATAATCTTCTTTGCCATAATTATGGTAGTTTGATTCCGTTAATTATCTTTCTTCCAAAGTAGTCGAAGAGGAAAATGGGGAATGCGTTAAGAATTGCGACCTTACATTCATCCGTCTTGACATATTTGGAGAGTTGATTGCTAAAAACAGCTTGTTGACTATCGGACTCATCGGGGACTTCATTTTTGTCGTTACAGATGTAGTTTGCCTTACTGACATTCATAACAACAAGATGTTTCCAGTTCGTCTTTGCATTGTCAACTTTCTCTTGTACTTTTGTCTCGTCATCAGCTGGCTTGATGGTGAGAATGATATATTCCAAGTTTCCTCCATAGAAAGAGAATTCATGAACTTGGTGTTTGAATCTTACTTCCTGGCATTGTTGACGTGTCACGGTGTATGTCCAATAGTCGTTGTCAGGTAACTCTTTGGTATAGCGGAGCGACTCAACCATCGGGTAATTGATATACAACTTACCATTCGCTGTTTCATCCGTAAAGAACTTCAGCATTTCTGAAAGCCTCTTGTTGTTCTCTTCTAGAGTCCTGGCATTTTCTTGGAAATCATAGTCGAAGAATAAGTATATTTCAGATACCTCGTCCTCTCTAATGTCTTTCAAGGTTTCGTCACCCTTTTCAATAAGAATCTCTTTAAGCACAGATACGGTATCTACTTCAAGCGCTCCGTTGAGAACGTCATGTTCCATGAGCTTGGTATAGAGTGAGTATATATTACTATTGTACGTGCACACGAAGGTATCAAGCTTCTCTGGGAAGAAAAGCCGTTTGATAGACTCGAAATAAGTCTTATCGTCTTTGCCTTCAAACACAAACAGTATCATACTTCAAATGCTCCAGCGCGGAATAGTTTCTCAATGTTATGACCGAATCTCAGTTCCTTCTCTGTGCAAGCATGTAATGGCTTAATCTTGTTGTTCTGCAAGATGAAGTTGCAGTCCGGACGTAGCAGATCGTTCGTCATCAAATAGGTATTGTGAGATGACGTGAAGACCTGACAATTAAGGTTGAACAATTGCTTACATACTTCAAAAGCCAACTTGAAATGATAGAAAGCATCGAATTCATCGATAAAGACAAAGTATGCTTCGTTCATCTTTTTTAGCCAGAAGTATAGCAACTTCAACGACTGTGTACCCGTTGAAGCTATCAAGTCAAAAGCAATAACTCCATTCCCTATTTTGCATAACAGAATTTTGTCTGTTGTCCTTGACTGAACAAACTCAAACTTTTGCCCACTAATCTTCTTAAGGAAATCTGCAAAGTCCTTTACTAATCTGTTTTTGATGATGTATTCATCAAGGATTGTAGCAACATTGTCAAATCCCATGTATTCATTAACCTTCAGACATCTGAACCATAACATTGAATCAACGAAATTTCGCATTTGTATCAAATAATGGTCATGGGCAAGAGGATATGAAGTCAGCAAATAATTCACTATAGAAATGCTGTTGGCATTCATTTGCAGGTTACGTTTTGCGTCCTTGTTAATAGGAAATTGTTGCTCATTCAACTCTAATGCACCTATTCTTCTCTTAAAGATGACAGTACCATCTACAATCAGTGCTTCTTTGACAAGTGCACCAAAAACATTCTTGGAGTATTTGTATTCAATTGTTTGATCGTCAAATTTAAACGTATACTCAAAATCTACGTTCAAATTAGAATCACCTCCATAGACAAAGTTCTGATAGTAGTCTGGTTTCTTAGATTTCTGTGTAAGATGATTAACTATATCGAATAGTGCTACACTGAAGTTAGTCTTACCTGAACCATTTGGTCCATAGATAATACCATTCTTAATTACTCCATCTTTAACAGCGTATGTGTTGAAAGAGTAATTACTGGGATGTGATAAGTCCCATTCTATTCTTTCGGCAAAACCACGGAAGTTTTTTACGGCAAATTTGATGAGCATAACCTTATTCTTTTAATTTCTAGGGCAAATATACAATGAAGTTTTTAATTTCCGTAATTCTTTTACGGAAATATAACATTTAAGTGGTGTTTTTGGTGGTTTTACACCTGTTTTGACCTATTGAGGCCCAATTCCAGTGCAGAAATAAAGGTTTCCTATATGATAACGAATGGATAAAACACTCTATGAAACTCAATAAGATTATTTGAGCCAAAATCGCCAACTAAAGCCGTTTGTTTACGCATTGTTTACGCAAGAGCATAAAAAAAGCAGCTAACTTGACGTTAACTGCTTGATTATTAGTGTGGACCAGACAGGGCTTGAACCTGTGACCTCCAGATTATGAGTCTGTTGCTCTAACCAACTGAGCTACAAGTCCTGAATTTTTAATTCGGATGCAAAGGTACAGCTTTTATCTTAAATATGGAAAGGATAGCTGTTGTTTTTGTTGTTTTTTAACATTTTTATACTTTGAGACGGATTCCGGCGGATTCCAGAAGCAAGTGCAAAGTTAATACGAATATTTTGAAATTGCCGGTGATTTCAAAATGGAAGTACAATACTCAGCGGGGCGGATATTCCATATGAACTTGGTATTGTTTAATGTTTGATATCCATCTTTATTCCAATTTTCAAGTTTATGTCTAAAGGCTGTTCTTTATATGCATTTTCTATGTTGCTTCCATTGTCAAAGCTATAGTTTAGTTCTGGTTCAACATAAAGGCTTATGTTGTCAGTTATGCCATATTTTATACCTGTTGACCCATTTACGGAGAATTGAAGTCTTGTGTCCCTAACATTTTCTTCAGTCGTGGAATAAACGTTGTCGTTAAGCAGGAAGTCGGTCTTAACAGTTCCTTTAATGTTTTTCTCTACCATTCCACCTGCGGTGCAGTACCATGATATTCTGCCTTTTCTTATTAAATTAACAGATATATAAGCAGGAATTCCAAGATAATGCAGTTTTTGTCTGCTTTTCTGTTTTTGTATTCCATTGTCGATGGAGAAGTCTGACGAAAGTAAACTGTAGTACAATCCGCTTCCGATAGAGATGTTCTTTCCTATTTCGTAGTCAGCTGTTATGCCTATGCGTATGGGAGAATGATGCTTAGTTTTGATATTTCCGTTTTTTTCTTCGTTATTGAGAGTTGAAATAGGGTTTGAGTTTTGAATGTTAGGTGCGGCATAAGCATATCCCATTGCTGATGGCTCTGATTGCATTACGAAGTGATTGCCAAGAATCCCAGATGTTGATGTCGATGAATTACTTAGGGTATTGCTGGCATATAAGTTAAGTGACATTTTCCTTCTATATGTACTGTTGGAGGTTTCTGTATTTGCATTGTATGTGTCGAACAAAGGATTGTCAAGTGTATGACGTTGTCTATTAGGTCTCTGTTTCTTCTCTGCTATTTGCTTATTGTCACTGTCATATTCATTCAAGTTAACATTGTTAGAATTGCCCTCTTTGTTTATATGTTGGATGAAACGTTCTGTAGATAGTAGTGATTCCGTCTCACCTTCACTATGTATGTCTTTTCCTATGCCATGCTGAGTGTCTGTCATGAAACACATCATTTTGTTTGTCTTTGTATTCTGTTGAGACTGAGAGTTTTCGTCTTTTAGAATTCTGTTTCCTTCGATACCGTCAGTCTTCATGGCATGGTTGTGCCTTCCTGTTGTTATTCCATTGTCTGTGATATTTGTCGTTTTGACGATATGGAACATAAGAATGGCTATTGCAGCAACAGCGACGGAGGCGATGCGGATAAATAGAATTTTTTTTCTGGATTGAGTATGAGCATTTCTTCTGGACGTACGGTCAGAAGACTTCTCGAATGTCTTTTCCCCTGAGTTTGTGTGCATGGCGTTAGCAATGTCACCATCAGGCAAAGCCTTCATGATGTCATACCATAGTCCAGATGGCTCCTTTTCCTCGAATGTCGCCATTATATCTTTCAACTTTTCAGTCCATTCCTTATCCATTTGCATTTATTTGAATTTGTCCTTGATTTTTTCCTTTATCATATATGCAAGCATGATTTTAGCCCTGTGATACTGTGATGCGGACGAAGTTGCTGCGATGCCAAGTAATTCTCCTATTTCTTTATGTGATTTCCCTTCAAGCAGGAAGAGTGTCAAAACAGTACGATACCCTGTTGGCAATTTTATGATGAGTGATTGTATTTCCTCAGGTGTGAGAGTGTCTATGTCGGAATCATCCAGATGTACGTCATCTTTTATCGGTACTCCAGGAATGTCGTAGCTGACAAGTATTTCTTGTGATTTGTTTTTTCTAATAAAGGACAGGCATTCGTTGACCACAATTCGTGTCATCCATGAGCGCAGTGCATCTTCTCCTTTGTATTCAAATTGTTTTATAGATGTGAGTATTTTTATAAAGCAATCCTGCAATATGTCCTTTGCGTCTTCTGTTTTTCCTATGTATCTGTAACATACAGCCGTAAGATATCCAATATGGCAGCGGTATAGTATCTCGGCAGCCTTATTGTCACCTTTCTTTATCCTTTCAATAAGAATGTTCTTATTCAGGGATGTTTTCGATATGTTGTCTGGAGATTCTCCCGCCATGCGTTCTGTTTCTCTCAGTTAGAAACGATGGTTATACCTTTTTAAGTGGTGTCAATGAAGTTATTTATAGTTTAAATGAACTAAAGGTATAAATATTGCTTGGTGAGATGCTAATTAACATATTTTTATTTTCTTGCCGACTTGTCTGCAAGGAATCCTGTTGTGAGCACCAAGGCTACAATGGTACAAGCTCCTATGATGGTCATTTCAGATAATATCATATATGTTTCTATTATTTGTTGTATGTTCCTGATTTCAATCTAAATTCGTCATTAAGGAGTTCTCTTGTGATAAGGAGTTCTCTTGTTGACGGTGCAAAATTAACATTTTCATACAATTGAAACTATATGTTTGCAGTCATTTCATTTTATGTCCTATTCTTTTTTGACAAATATCAAAAATGCATGTCTTGGTAATAGAATGAGAAAATCCAGCTGCTTTCTTTGCAAAGCAACTGGATTTAATATATATGACATGTAATGTTTATTGCCAGAAGTCAACAAGAGTGACATCAAAAATGAGTGTGGAATATGGTGGGATAGTAGAGGAAGATGATTCCGATGTTCCGTATCCTAATTTATATGGAACATATATTTCCCACCTGTCTCCCGCATGCATGTTGATTAATGCTGTTTTCCATCCGTCTATCAGCGAGCCTGTAAGGAATTTTACTGGATTTGCTGTGGCTGGGTTGAATGTCCCAGTCCATGAACTGTCAAAGATGTATCCCGAGGGATAGCTTGTTGAAGGCAGCAGTTTTCCTTGATAGTGCACTTTTACAGAGTCTGTTATAAATGGAGACTCTGTTCCTTCTCCCTGTTTTACGATATGGACAATGATATTGTCATCCTTGTTAATATTCATATCATCGCTATATGAATACTTTCTGATTATTCTCCACGAAGCGTCACCAGCGGAAATTTTCTGCTGGGTAGAGTTGTAGAGGTTTTCCCAATAGCTTTCGTTCTTGTCTTGCCAGTCAGGATACTCCTCAACTTCATCGTTGTCCTCGCTACATGCTGTAAAGAGCGTGAGAATCCCCAACAGCAATAAATACGATGTTTTATGTCTTATGCTCATTTACTGCAATTTCTTTAACAAGCTTGTTATGCTGACATTGTCTTCAATTATTGTTCTGAGTTGTGAGATATCCACCCTTTCCTGTTTCATGGAGTCGCGGAATCTCAGGGTCACTTTGTTGTCCTTTAATGTTTCATGGTCAACAGTGACACAATATGGCGTGCCGATGGCGTCCTGTCTGCGATAGCGTTTTCCGATTGAATCCTTTTCCTCGTAATTAGTGTTGAAATGAAACCTCAGCTCGTTTACTATTTCCCTTGCCTTCTCTGGCAGTCCATCCTTCTTGACAAGAGGGAGCACTGCGCACTTGACAGGAGCGAGAGCCTCTGGCAGTCTGAGAACCACGCGGCTTTCTCCGTTTTCCAGTTTCTCCTCTGTGTAGCTATGGCACATGATGCTTAGGAACATGCGGTCAACACCAATGGATGTCTCAATGACGTATGGTGTATAGCTTTCGTTTGTCATCGGGTCAAAGTACTTGATGCTCTTGCCAGAGTATTTCTCATGCTGTGAAAGGTCGAAATTAGTACGGCTGTGTATTCCTTCCACCTCTTTGAATCCGAAAGGCATTTTGAATTCTATGTCAGTGGCAGCGTTTGCATAGTGTGCCAGTTTCTCGTGGTCGTGGAAACGGTAGTTCTCCTCTCCGAATCCCAACGCCTGATGCCATGCCATACGTGTCTGTTTCCATTTTGGGAACCATTCAAGTTCTGTTCCTGGCTTAACAAAGAACTGCATCTCCATCTGCTCGAACTCGCGCATACGGAATATGAATTGTCTTGCCACAATCTCATTGCGGAATGCTTTTCCTATCTGAGCAATGCCAAAAGGAACCTTCATTCTGCCCGTCTTTTGTACGTTTAGATAGTTTACGAATATTCCCTGAGCTGTTTCAGGTCGGAGATATACCTTCATGGATGCATCAGCCGATGCTCCCATCTCTGTGGAGAACATTAGGTTGAACTGGCGTACGTCAGTCCAGTTCTTCGTTCCGCTGATAGGGTCAACAATCTCCTCATCCACGATGATTTGTTTAAGTTCCGCCAAGTCTGGTCCCTGCATGGCAGCTGCATAACGCTCATGAAGGGCGTCGCGTTTAGCCTTTGTCTCCGCCACTCTTGGTGATGTCTCCAGATACTTAGCTTCGTCGAAGCTCTCACCGAAACGCTTGCGTGCCTTTTCGACCTCTTTTGCTATTTTCTCTTCATATTTAGCTATCTGGTCTTCTATGAGCACGTCAGCACGGTATCTTTTCTTTGAGTCGCGGTTGTCAATCAATGGGTCGTTGAATGCGTCAACGTGTCCGCTCGCCTTCCATATTGTCGGGTGCATGAAAATGGCTGAGTCTATTCCAACGATATTCTCATGAAGCAGAACCATAGACTGCCACCAGTATTGCTTTATGTTGTTTTTAAGTTCCACACCATTCTGACCATAGTCATATACTGCTCCGAGACCATCGTATATGTCACTGCTTGGGAATACGAAACCATATTCCTTGCAATGGCTTACAATTTTCTTAAATACATCTTCTTGTTGTGCCATAATATAATTAAATTTGCAAATTTTGATTGCAAAGGTACTAATAAGTGAGCATAAAGCAAAGAGAAATATAGTTTTTTTTGATTTGTTGACATGATAATGGGCTGACATCTTTATTTGACTGCCAGCCCGCTCTATTGTATAGTGTTTGAAAATCTGTCCTTAGCTTATTTTATTATCATCTCAACGAGATATAAAACTATAGGAATGGTAACACATGCAATGCCTATGAAATCGATATAAACACCTGTCTTTATCATCTTCGTTATTGGAATATATCCGCTTGCATATACTATGGCGTTTGGAGGTGTAGATACGGGCAGCATAAATCCCAGAGAAGAGGACAGTGCTACTCCTACAGCTACGGGAACAGGACTGAATCCTGCCGATACAGCTGCTCCAATTGCCAAAGGACCTATCATGTTTGTTGCTGCTGTATGAGATGTGAGTTCTGAAAGAAGTAGTGCCATTACAGAGAATACGGCAACAAGCAATAGTTGAGAAGGTGCACCTCCGAGCATGGCGATAATCTGTTCTCCAATCCATGCTGACAAGCCGGTGCTGTACATCATTCCTCCCATAGCCAGTCCGCCACCGAAGAGGAGCAATGTACCCCATTCAATTCCTGCTACGGCATCTTTCCATTGCAGGGTCATCTTTGTATAGCTTTTGTTCGTTGGTATGAAGAAAAGCAGCAGGGCTCCTATCATGGCTGCTATAGCCTCTGGGAATATTCTGTTGTATTCTTTCAGAATGGGACTGTCAGAACCATATATAATGCTGATGATACCCGGTGCAACCCATAGGACAACTGCTACGATGAATGCGAAAAGAGTGTTCTTCTGTGCCCTTGTCCATGTTCCCAATGCTTTTACCTTTTGTGCTATCATTTCCTGCGCCCCATTGATATGCTCGATGTCGGCTGGGAACATTCTCCACAATACGAAATAAGCGATTGCGAAATAGCAAATCATGGCTACAAATCCCCATACCATCCATTCAAAGAATGAGATGTGTATGCCAGAGAGCTCGTCAAGGAATCCCAGCATGATGATGTTTGGTGGCGTTCCAATAGGAGTCAGCACACCTCCAATGGAACAGGCGTATGCAGTCATGAGCATAAGTCCTGTAGCATATTTGTATGTACGTAGATTTATTTCCTTGCCCTGCATTGCCATCATTTCCTTTATGGCCTCAAGTAGTCCCAATGCTATTGGGAACATCATGGCTGCAGTGGCGGTATTGCTTATCCATCCTGAGCAAAGCATGCAGGCAAGACCGATGGCAAGGAATATTCTCCTGGGTGAGTCGCCAACCCATTTCATGGACATGATGCCATAGGCAATTCTTTTATCCAGACCATTTACGGTCATCGCTTTCGCAATGATGAAACCACCCATAAAGAGGAAAATCATAGGATTGGCGAAAGCAGCAAAAGCCTCTTTCATCTTGACAATGCCCAATACGACGCATAATGTCGGTCCCACCAGAGACGTTACAGGAATTGGAATGGGTTCAGTTATCCACCATAAAGCAACAAGTGTCATGACAGCAAGAAGATGATGAGCCTCAGGCGAGAGCCCTCCAATAGGTGTTATCCATACAAGCAGGGCACATATCGGACCGCATATTGCTCCGATAAGTCTTCTTCTTCTGTCAAATTTCGAGTCTTTAACAACTTCCTCTCCTTTTGCAGGAACATTTTCCATTTTGCCGTTTTCCATGTCATTCCTTTTTTAAGGTTAATAAATCGGTACAAAAATACTGAATATAAGATTATTTGCTGCAAATATAAATATTTTTTTTGATATAATCCGTTCTTTTAGAAAAAGTTTTGTATATTTGCAAAGTCAAGATTGCAAAGTTGAACATAACATAATCTATCTAACCATGCACAATACTATATTATTAATGGGAATCATATTCCTGATAGGAATAGGATTAGTGTCATACAAGTATCTGCATCGCAAAGGATTGCATGACAATGTTGACCAGATTAAACGAGTTGTAAAAGCCACTTTCCAGGAAGCCGGTAAGGAGGAAATATCCCAGAACAGGCTTATCAAGGGTTTGAAGCAGCACCTTGGTGTAAACGAGAAGATGGCTCTTAAGCTTATAGGCAAAGCCAAGAGGGAAGGCGTTATAGAGACCTCCAAGATTGATGCCGACGGTAAGGGCGGCATTCTTTACAGACAGGCATGACATCAGCGTCGTTGTCTTCTGAGTATAGGGCATTTGTTGTGGCAATTGGTTGTTCGTATCAACAGATGCCTCTTCTTCCCTGAATGCTTTGGGGTATATGGGGTGTGTTCTTCTGTTGCTGAATGTTGCAAGAAGAATCTTTGATGCGTAAATTTTGTGTTTACGTTTTTCGTCTTGCCAGCCGCCTGAGGGAAAGCCCATGGCGGCAATGGCAGCCATTTTTATGCAAAAAATGTGCAAGGTGAGTGCAAAAAAGCAAGTTTATTTGTTTTTTTTGCCGAGCCTCCCTTACATGCGCTACACCTACACTGGCGGCATGTTGCTATTCGCCTGTGCATTCCTTATACTGTTCACCATACTGTCAAGCAAGCTGTTGATGATATTCGGTCTTGTGGCTCTACTTCTGCTGTTCATCTTCGTACTGAGCTTCGTGGCCTTGGGATTCAACATCTTGCCCATTGAGGACGTTCTGGATGACTGCACTCCAGAGATGGCTCCAGACAAGACTCAGGCAGAACTAACAGAACAGGGAAACCTTACCGATCCATCTGAGAAGCGCATTGAGCACATAGAAAAAGCGTTGCAGGAGTGGGCCTCTTCCGGTGGTTTCCGTGACCCTGGCGTAACCCTGGCCTCCCTATCCCACCAGTTGCACATTTTGCGCAGCGACCTTACATACTATTTCGAGCAACACCTTCAGCGCACGTTCCGCGTATGGCTGAGCGACATTCGTTTCCAGGAGGTGCAACGGATGATGATTCAATACCCCGACTACAATAATGATGCAATATCTTCGGAATGCGGTTTCTCCTCACGTGCACACCTGTACAGAATATTCAAACAAAAAACAGGAATGACACCAGGAGAATGGAAAGCAAGCGGGAGTTATCAGGCATTAGGAGATACAGACACACGATGAAATGGGGCTTTTTTAATGTATTACGTCCAATATGCAACATCTTTTACAATGTTTGTACAGTCAGCCATAAAACCTGTACAATAAAGAAAGAGACACCTAAACACTAAGGAAAGAGACACCTAACTACCAGCAAGGGACAGAAACTTTAGAATTTATTTGCTAAATTTGTTGCAAATTATGCTTAAAATCAATATCAAATAAATTCTAATTGATTATGTACAATCTGTTTCATCAGCGAATACCCTCTTCGCCTCCAAAGTCGGGCGGTGGGTATTTCAGGCGGGGATGGGCGATGGTCCTGTTCCTTTTGGCATTATTGCCATTTAGCCAGACGGCGCAAGCCGTAGAGACTTCGAATCCATCATTTTATGATTGGAACGGTTTCAATTTCCCAAGCAAGGCTCATATGAGCTTCCGTATGTACTTCTATAACTACGATGGGAAAAACAGCTGGTTCAAAGGAGACGTGTGGCTGAAGATTAATGACCAGAAAGTCATTAAACTCAACAGCCTTTATTCCAACATCTCCAATCTTGACCAGAATGAGGATGCCGTTAAGGACAAGTCAAATGGAGGAGTTCTTGGACAAGGTTCTTTCAACGCCAATGGCTATAAAGGACGTGTCTCTGTCGCCAGGCTCAATGCCGAGAGCGACAAATGGTCATCCGTAACTGTAGACATCATACTGGAGGAGCTGATATATAACAAGAGCTACAAAGTGACAGCTGAAGGCGAATGGATTTCGAAAGGCATCTCTCAAGGCACCAAATCCGGAAGTAAGACATTCTCCTTCCCAAGCGTCGAATGGGCATCATTTAAAGTCAAGCGTACTGCCAACAAAGAGGTGGAGTTCTACAGCACAGACCTCAAGGTGGAAACCTATCCCGACTTCGGCAGCAAGAACAACCCGGGAAACTGGCGATATGCCCTACGCTTCTCAAGCATTAACAATACCGATGTTGCTTGGCCAAGCAATACGTACACCATCAAGAAGTATTGGGACAACATAAACATTACTCCTGTAACGGTTAATTCAAGCCTTAAGGACTGTAATTCGGGTATTACCCAAGCCCACGCCACTCTTGAGCTTGACAACTACAAGTCTTTCTGCGTATATCCCTTTATAACTCGCTTTGCACCCAACTACCAGTGCTATCCCAACGGTGGAAGCACAGCATTGACCCAATCGGTATACATCAACCGCAACTACTCACCACACTGGGTGTATGGCTATCCGCGTCCTAATCCCTCTGGCTACGGCAACGGCTCAAGCACGGCAGCCAACGCAATGCGTACGTCGGCCAATCATTGGACAAAGGACATCACCATCAACTGGTACCCACAGATATACGATGCATCGCACGTAAACACCGACGGAAAATGGGTCGTATTCCGCAAGGTGAGAGGTGCGTCAGGAGACTACACATCTCTTGGCACCGTCTCCTACACATCGGGCAAGACCGAGTTTGTTGACAAGACAGAGAAGGAGTACGGCAAGGAATATGAATATACCGTAGCTTTCCAGCCTAACGAGTGGGGGAAAACCCTCACCCAACCATCTGATGCATCCAGTCTGTCATACTACGTTTATGGCAAGGTGACAACTATCAATCCGCTTGAGAAACTCACGGCGACAAATAATCTTGACAACAAGATTAACATCACCTGCTTATACAAGAATTTTGAGAACGCGTCAACTTCAAAGAAATATACTCTTAACCTTTACCGGCGTAAAAGAGGTACTACCGATTGGGGCGAAGTATATAAGAGCCATATTGTCAGTTCCAGTAGCGAGACGAGTTTCACCTTTACCGATGAGAATGTGGCAAATGCCTGCTTAACCTATCAATATAAGGTAAGCGTGGAAGCACAGGAGACGGTGTTTGAATATGGTGCTGACGGCACCGTGGAAGGCTGTATCGATGGAGCCAGCGGCGTGAAGAGCGTTGTGGCGAGCCGCGGAGCATATAGCGGTACGGTGCGCATCACATGGGAGGTAAACCAGATTGGTACTGACCTTACCTATTTCAATATCCAACGCCGACTGCTTGGCAGCATCAAGGAGAGCGACTTCCAGACCATCTACACCACATCTGGTGTGGCAGAGGCATACAGTTACGAGGACAACTCCGCACAGCCCGGCTCATATTATGAGTACCGCGTGCAATGTTACCGCAAGTGCCGGGAGACTTCCACCTCAAATCCTGTCCTCACATACGGTGCCTCCCAGCAGACTGACGGTTTTGCCCTTGCAACCGGTGTTATCAGCGGACGAATTTCCTACGGCACTGGTACCGCTGTTGACGGCGTGAAGGTTAGCCTTGAACCAAGTGATGGCAGCACGTCACAGGCATTTTATGCTCTGAAAAAAAGTTCAGGTTCCTCATACGTGAAGTGCGACAAAACTTCTTCAGACCTCCTTGAATTATATACTAATCCTTGGACTGTGCAATTGTATGTCAAGTTAGACAACTTTGCCTCAAAAAGTTACATATTCAGGTCGCAATATAACCAATTGTGGATTGACTCCAAAGGCATATTGTACGCCTATTTACCTCTTGCAGGCACGTCTTCAGGTGAAGACTTTTCAACGGGAATAACCATCAAGCCAGGCTTGTTCTATAATATCTCTCTTGCCTTTGATGGTAACGGAAACTATACTGTGCGTGTTATAGATGAGAATGGAACGTTACAGAAATCAGATACATCAGAGTCAAGCAAGCAATACGGTTTTAGCAGTGCCCATTCTACTTCTTCTAACAAATTCCTGTTGTATGGAAATGATATTTCCGGTTCTTCATATAATTATACAGCAGTATTTGACGAATGCCGTTTCTGGACCAAAGTTCTCACAGACGACATGTTGCTCAACAACTACAACCACACCCTGTCAGGCTCAGAAGACGGTCTGTATCTGTATTATAAGTTAGACGAGGGTATTACCAACCAGACTATTGCATACGACTATTCCAAGAAGGGTGGTGTATCCAATGGCAACCATGGTACCATCGTCAACATGAACGTCACCAATGACGTGCCGAGCGAGAATCAACTTTCCATCAGCGCTATTACCGACGAGAGTGGAAGTTACACCATTAACGGCATCCCCTTCTCTGGCGATGGAAGCACATATACCATCCGTCCTGCCAAGGGTGTGCATGAGTTCTCGCCCACAAAGGAAACACGCTTCATCAGCGCACAGTCTCTGGTACACAATGGTGTCAACTTTGAGGACGTAAGTTCGTTCCCCGTAAGCGGTACAGTATATTATTATGGTACTAACATTCCTGTTGAGGGCGTGCAGTTCTCCGTTGATGATACACCATGCACCATGGATGGCGACTTCATCACCACCAACAGCAATGGTGAGTTCACCATCAGCGTGCCCATAGGCAGCCATTATATCTGCGCGAGCAAAGATGGACATACTCTCATCAATGCCGACGCACAGTCATACAAAAACAAGGCGTATTACCCTGGAATCGCCTCAAAAGGCTCTGAAATGGTAATAGAAACCAAGGAGTTTGTACAGGAGATGACAGGTCTGACCTTCTACGACAACACCCTCGTGCCTATAGCAGGCCGCGTGACAGGTGGTGCCATAGAGAATGACAAGCCTCTTGGCTTGGGACAGTCTGTCAACAACATCGGACGTGCTACCCTCACCCTGAAGTATGGCGAGAAGAAACTCAACATAGCATACAAGAAGGATGGCGCAACATCCTCAATTGAGGATGCAACGGAAAACCGCGTCTTCGATGTTCCTGAAGATGCAATATGCAACTCCAAGGCGTATGTGGGTTACGGTTCTGACGACGCAGCCGGAAGCCTCATCATCACTACCGACTCACTGACTGGCGAGTTTGCTGCCATGGTGCCACCACTTAACTACACGGTGACCAAGGTGAGCGTTGAAAGCAACGATGATATCTTCTGGACAGAGTCTGACATTCTCGATGCCAGCAACCCACTGCTGGAATATACCGACTCGGCAGTGGTTAAGGGCAATATGGAGAAGTTCACCTATGTGGCATCAATCAAGAAGAACTACCGCAGCACACCGGTACTGGAGGTGCTACAGGCTGATGCTGCTGCAGATGGCGCTTTCGGTGAGCAGATTACAGAAGTTGTAGCCGCCAATGGCGAAAAGGTCAAGGTGCAACTCTACGACAAAAAGGCGACTTATGCCTTGCCCACAGTTAAGAACAGCGGCTATACCTTCGGTTATCCTGTATTCCTGCAGAATGCAGAGTACCAGTTTGACTTGAGCCTCTATGAATTGTATGAGAATCATGATTCTTTTGCTCCGGAAGACTTACGCAAGACCACCGTACCTCTCAGCGGTACCACTGTCACCTTCAGCAACCAAATGGGCGTAGGTACGTCCGTGATTGTCGGTGGAGTTGATGACAGCAAGATATACGAGTCTGCCACCACGGAGGTAGAACTTGACGAGAATGGTAAGGGTACCTACACATGGCGTGCCGCCTTGCCTAATATCATTGAGCCTTACACCCGTACAATGACCGCCACATACGACATTGACGGTACGACACTCAGTTGGGATGGCAGCGGATTCCAGGGTATCATCCTTGGAGAACTGACCTCTGGCAGCAACTTTGTCACCTCGGGTCCTGACGATGTCTCGATGATACTCCGCGACCCTGCGGGCACTGGTTCAAGCGCATACATCGAAGAGGGACAGAGTACCACCACTACCATCATGCGTGGTGGACAGATCATCAGCAACAACGAGGTTGTGACCAACAGTAAGTTCGGACTTAAGAATGTCGTCATCACCGGTACTGCTATCGGAGGACTCGTGGCAACATCTGTTGAGACTGAAAGTAAATTTGAGATTAAGGCAGGCATCCAGATTAACGAAGAGGTACAGATGGGTACAACCAGCACACGTACTGTCACCACTACCAAGCGCATCTCTACAAGCGATAATCCTGAATATGTGGGTGCCGGAGGCGATGTCTTCATCGGAAGTTCTACTAACTATGTCTTTGGTAATGCCCGTCAGGTTGGCATCAATATGGCAGACGCCAACTCAGTGCCCGCTCTTGATAAGAAGGACGTGATGACCGTTGGCACAAGTTTCAGCACAGAGTTCCTTTACTCACAGAACTATGTGGAGACATCCTTGCTGCCCAACTTTGAGAAACTCCGCAACTCATGCCTTGTACATGTGGACAGTTATGACGGATATGTCAATAATACTGACAAGCCTATTTATATCACCAAACTCAATCCTGGCGACAAGGGCTACGGCTCAAACAACAGCGACAAGAGCGTATGGGGCGATAATGCTTCAGTGAAGGGCGCATTGGAAGGACCTTCCTACAAGATGGTACTGCCTGCCTCGGCTTATAAAGGCGGTACACTTCGCGACGACTACCTTGCCAGCGATACCATTACTTGGTTCAACTCTCAGATAAGTGCTTGGAAACAGGTGCTTGCCAACAATGAAAAGGCAAAGGTTAAGGCTATCGAGAACCGCTCCGACTACCTGCGCGACAACTACTCGTTTGATGCAGGAAGCAGCCTGACCTCATCAACCACGACCACATCATCCAAGGACTTCACCGTTACCAGCAACACTTCAATACTTGCTGTAGTTGGAGGTGCAACAGGCTTCCAGGTAAATGGTGTTGGTGTGGTTGTAGAGGCTTCAACAGAAACCGGAGGTTCGGTAATGACATCCGACGGTTCGACAGAGGAGACTTCTATGGAAATAGGCTTCACCCTCGCAGAGAATGGTGATGACGACGCTCTTACCATTGACGTCCTCAACGCACCAGACGGCTTTGGCCCGATCTTCTACACCCGTGCTGGACAGACCAGTTGTCCTTACGAGGATGCTGTGGAGACCAAGTATTACAGAAAGGGCTTCGTCATTCAGGAGAAGACTATGCAAATTGAGCAGCCCGAGATCTCGGCTAAGGAAACTGTCATTACGGGTGTGCCAAGCGGCAAGCCTGCATCTTTCACCGTATATCTGCAGAATACAAGCGAGATTGGCGAGGATTGCTGGTTCAATCTCGGCGTGGTTGACCATTCTAATCCACATGGCGCAGCCGTAACTATGGATGGAAAGAACCTTTCCGGCGGTACAACAGTCCTGTTAAAGGCTGGCGAAACGTTGACAAAGACCATCCAGATTTCTCAGACCAACTCCGATGTTTATGACTACGAGGGCATCCAGTTACGCGTATCGAGCGTCTGCCAGTCCGACAACAACGGAGCGTTCCCTGAGATTGCCGACACCCTTACCCTCAGTGCTCACTTCCAGCAGACGGGCAGTGATATTGCGCTGAAGATAGAAGAGAACTCTGTGAACATTGAGACAGGTCATCTCCTCCATCTCACCATTTCAGAATACGACAAGAACTCACGCGGTCTGAAGTCTATACGCCTGCAGGCCAAGCAGGACGGCAACCCACAGTGGACAACACTGAAGGAATGGGTTGTTGACGAGAAAGAGGCAGCCGGCGATGTAAATAAGGAGGTAATCCCATCAGAAGGCACATTCGGATATGTACTTGACATGAATGATGCCAATATCTTCCCTGACGGCCAGTGGGATATACGCGCTATAACCGTAAGCAACTTTGGAGGCAACGAGGTTACAAACTCTTCGGATGTCATCACGCTTAGCAAGGATATGTCACGTCCGCAGATTATCACTACTCCAAGCCCGGCAAATGGAGTGCTCACTGCCGATGACGAGATTGCCGTGACATTCAACGAGGATATTCGCTACGGAGCCCTGACAACAACCGACAACTTCGTTGTAACAGGTGAACTGAACGATGCGACAATTGCTCACGATGTGGCAATGAGCCTCACCGGGGGCGAGGGTGCGAAGACCAGCGCCAGCATGAACCTTGACAAACGCTCGTTCGCTGTCAACATGTGGATGCGCTACAGCAAGCCGGGCGAGATATTCGCACACGGCACTGCTGACAACAACATGAAGGTGGCTGTCAATGACGAGGGCAAGCTGACCATAAACATGGCTGGCAGCAACATCGTCAGCGAAAATGCCCTACAGAAGGACACATGGCAGTATCTGAGCTTCAGCTATAATGCCGACAACAAGACCATCACAGCCAACTACGCATACGACGCATACGACGTGACACTCTTCAACGAGAAGCCTGTTGGCGAATATACAGGTGTGGGAACCATCACCTTGGGTAAGGGACTGACAGGACAGATGCATGATGTATCGCTGTGGAACAACGCACGTCCATGGAGCGAGGCTCAGGGCGAGATGTACGAGAAGAAGACACGCTACAGCGAGGGACTGATGGGTTACTGGAGACTTGATGAGGGTCACGGCACTACCGCTACCGACTACGCTCGTAGCCGCACTCTTACAATGCCTTCTGAAACAGCCTGGTATCTCTCTGGCACCAATTATGCGCTCAACCTTGACGGTGATGCCATTATGGCAGTCAACGCTGGTTCTATTGCCGCCGCCAAAGATGACAGTTATACTGTAGAGACTTGGTTCCGTGCAGACAACAACCAGAGTGGAAAGGCAAGCATCATTGGCTACAATAGCGACAACATGCTTGATATCTATCTCTCTGAGAGCGGACAACTCCGCATGACTGCCAATGCCAATGATTACGTTGTCTCCAGCAAGGATTACCGCGACAGCCAGTGGCACCACATTGCCTTCAACGTACTGAAGAGCACTACCGGCTCCGCTACACTCTACGTAGATGGTGTTGCCGGCAAGCAAATCAGCGCAACAGAGGCTCCTGCACTGCAGACAAGCAAGCTGCTCCTTGGTGGACACTATAACGGAACAGCGTTTGACCAGCCATTCAAGGGTGCTATCGATGAAGTACGTGTATGGCACGGCCACCGCACTGCAGATGTTATAAAGAATAATATGTACACGCGCGTAAGCAATGATGCAGACGGCTTGGTAGCATACTATCCGTTTGAAAAGGCAACTCTCGATGCAGGCAACCAGATGTACACTGATACAACAGCAAATGACCAGAGTGTAACTGCCGCTGGCAGCATCATTAAGGTCTCAGGCTTGGGAGATGCAGAGTACTTGTCACAGAATACGGCTCCTCTGAAGTCGGCACCTGTTCGTCAGAATGTTGGCTTTAGTTTCACTGGTAGCGAACGTAAGATCCTCATTAAACTTACGGATAGCCCTCAGCGTCTTGAGAATTGTACAGTGAATATCACTGTTCGTGGTGTTCGTGACAGTCATAACAATCCTTGCAACAACATTACATGGAATGTTTATGTGCGTCAGAACCAATTGCTCTGGAAGGAATCTGAAATGAGCGTTGTAAAGCGTGGCGCCGAGAGCGTAAGTTTCAATGTGGATATCACAAACAGCAGCGGTTCAGTTGCGAATTGGACTATCAGCAACCTGCCATCTTGGCTCTCTGTAAGTTCTAATACAGGCACACTTCCTGCCATCTCTGAGCGTACTCTGAAATTCACTGTTGACCCGTCACTCGGCATCGGCAACTACGAGGCAGTTGTTTACCTCACCGGTTCTCTCGGTATCAGCGAGCCACTTGTTGTGAAAGTTAACAGCACGAGCAAGGCTCCGGACTGGAACGTGAACCCCGCTGACTATGAATACACGATGAACATCAACGGACAATTGAAGGTTGGAGGTATTCAGTCACAAGACGAGAACGACATCGTCGCCGCCTTCCGTGGTGACCGCTGCGTAGGCGTGGCCAGCCCGATCTACTTCGATCGCTACGACGCTTACTATGTCCTGATGAATGTCTATGGCGACAACGCCGACTCAAAGCAGCCGCTTACATACAAGGTCTTTGATGCAAGCACAGGAAACATACATCCTGTTGTCACGGTAAGCGACAGCAATGCCGAGACCTTCATCGCCGACAAGGTGGTAGGCACTATGGCATCTCCAAATATCTGGACTACTACAGATGAGATTGCACAGGATTTCAACCTTGTCAAGGGATGGCAGTGGATAAGCATGTACGTCAATCCAAGCAACAACAGTGCAGACGACATACTTGCCGGCATAGAGGACAACCTCGTCAAGTTTGTATCGGAAAATGCACAGTGGACACATGTCAGCGGTACACTCTCAAGTCTCACAGTAGGAGAGATGTATAAGGCGCAACTCACGGCTCCGGATACTCTCACCGTTTCCGGTCTGCCAGTGGATGTGGCGTCAACTCCGCTGACCATCAAGCCACAGTGGAACTGGATTGGCTACATGGCTCCTGGCTATATCTCGCTCGGAGAGGCATTCGCCGACCTTGATCCCCAGGATGGTGACGTGATTAAGGGACACAAGTCGTTTGCTACATGGAACCAGAACGAGTGGGTAGGTACGCTGACCACCATGGCAGCAGGCGAGGGTTACCAGTACTTCTCTTCCCGCGACAACGCTAAGCAGTTCTGCTACCCGTCATTGCTGTCGGACGGCACAGCTAAGGCCAAGGCCATGACAAGTGCTAAGGCATACGCACAGGCTCAGAACGACATCGCGGCAGCACACAGTGGCAACATGACTGTCATAGCTACCGTGCTCGACTTCAACGGCATGGCTCGCAACAATGTTGAGGTACGCGTCATCGACGCAGACAACAACCTGCGCGCAATAAGCCGTGAGGCCATCGCTGACCGCCACTTCATCACCATCGCTGGTGAGGAGCATGGTGCTGCCCTGAGATTCATCGTCAACATCGACGGTATGGACTACATAGTTCCCGGAGTGATGTTCTACAACGACGATGCAATCATCGGTACCTACAACGAGCCGCTCGTCATAGACCTCAGCTCGCCAACGGGCATCGGCAACATCGCTGCTGACAACGACGGAGATGAGAACACCTATAACCTCGCAGGACAACGCATCGACAACACCATGCGCCGACAGGTGGTTATCAGGGGCAACAAGAAAGTTGTGGTTAGAAAATAGCAGATAGGTTTTGAGGACTAAGGTCGAAGGACTAAGGTCGGAGGACTAAGGTTAAAGGTTATGAGGTTATAAGGTTAAAACCTGAAACCTCATAACTTGAAACATAAAGACTTCAAATCCTTCAAGCAAACAACTTGTTTACTTGTCAACTCGTTAACTTGTCAACTCGTTAACTAAAAAACATGAGAAAGAAACAATTATTCATAGCACTATCATTGCTCTGCACGGCTGCCCAGCTGCCTGCACAGGGCATTCGAGACCAGTATGGGTCGAAGGCAGAGGCTTGCGAGGTCACAGACTCCTACAACTACAGGAAGTCTGACGGATACGTACAGTATGGTCAGATAGGATGGGAGAAGGAGGTCGCTTGGCGGCCTATACTGTATCTCGACAAATATGAGACTGACCACAGAGCGTACAACATAAACTCATTCTTCTACTGCCAGGTGATGAGCGGCAACAAGGTGCTCGATGACTGCGAGATTGTTGCTGTCAACAGCGAAGGACTCATCGTGGGCAACCAGTGTCCAGAACCTAAGCCGCTGAAGGCGCAGAATGCCGACAACACCGCCATCATGGCAATCTTCGGAAGCGATTCGGGCGAGGAGATTAAGTTCAAGGTCATTACAGGTGCTGGCACCGTTGATGATCCTCTGGTAGAGCAGTGGGCTGACGAGACACACTTGTTTGTGCCAAACGGCATCACTGGACTTAACGACGAGGACGGCGACGGAAGGCCAGACACCTGGGCTCCGGTAGTACTGCATATTGGCTCCTCGGACATTCCCAATGGAATAAGGACCATAGATGCCAATGGCAGCACCACCGTTTACAGCATCAACGGCACACGCCTCGATGCTCCAAAGAAGGGTGTGAACATCATCCGAAAGGGTGACAAGAGCAGGAAGGTGGTAGTGAGGTAAACGGCCCTCCCCACCCTCCCTTAAAGGCAGGGAAACTCATCCCCAGCCCTCTCGGATGTGAGAAGGCTGGGGATTTTTCTATTAAGGATAGTCACTTACAGATATCTGCATAGGAGCTTTCGGATATATGTGTGGACTATGACAGATATATGCCGACTATGACTGATATAATCCTAATTCATCTCACTAAAAACAGCACAAAAGGAAAATACTGGATAATACTTGCTTTACTCTGAATAAAAATTTGTACATTTGCAGACAAATTTGTTAGTATCAAACACCGGACATGAATAATCTATATCTTCTTCAATTCTGCTGCATGATAGTAACCACCTGTCTTGCCTTGCTGATTTTCTTATCACGATATTATGTAAAATGGGTAAACAAGAGGTATGAAAAGTCACGCAAACTCCTTGGGTTATCAATGATTTGCCTGGCTGTACACTATTACTTCCAGATGCGCTTTGGACTGCGTGCCATGGGAGAAGACGTAGGCATACTGGCAAACATCATTTTCTATACCCCAACAGCATATCTCGTCACCTCGTCCATCATCAACCTTGAATGTTCCCGTCGCAGCACGAGGAGATGGCTACGGGGAGGCATGGCCGGATGCATCGCAGTTCTTACTACAGCAGGCATCTGGTATATGTTCAGCAAAAGCATACACTTTGGCAAAATGTTACACTTGCTATACATTCTCTACATTATCAGTATGCTGCTATTCATATTGACAAGCTACAAAGAGATACGTTATCGCAGACGAATTATTGAGACAGAGACGGCTGGCGACTTGTTGCCATACACGCGCTATATCTACGCAGGAGGATTACTGCTGATACCATGCGGATTACTGATTCTGTTCAGCATACTTTCCAGCAGCCTGTTACAAATATTCGGCACATTGGCACTTCTGTTGCTGTTCATCTTCGTTCTGAGCTTCGTTGCCTTGGGCTTCAACATCGTGCCCAGCGAGAATTATATTGACGACATCACGACACAGAAGTGCCTGGATGGGGATACAGAAAATCTGCCAGAGCAAGACATCAATGACCATCAATCAGACGAACGGATGGCACAGATAGAGAAAACTTTGGAAACATGGGCGGCATCAGGTGGTTTCAAAGATCCAACCGTAACCTTGGGCACTCTGTCACAGCAATTGCACATCATGCGCAGCGACCTAACCTACTATTTCGAGAAACATATCAAGCTCACCTTCCGAGTATGGCTTAGCGACATTCGTTTTCACGAAGTACAGCGGATGCTCAAGAAGTATCCCGAATATAACAATGATGCCATATCGATGGAATGCGGCTTTTCCTCACGTGCACATCTGTACAGAATATTCAAGCAGAAGACCGGCATGACGCCTGGTGAATGGAAATTAAGCTTGAAAGACAAGGAAAGCGACAACTAAAATAGGGAAAGAGACGACTATCCAAAAACCGCCCGTTTAATTTTTGTAAACCAGCGGTTTTCTATCCAGAAACCGCCGTTTAATTTTTGTAAACCAGCGGTTTTCTATCCAAAAACCGCCGTTTAATTTTAGTAAACCAGTGGTTAAGGTAGGGAGTTAAGGTAGGGAGTTAAATGTAGGGAGTTAAGGTAGGGAGTTATATGTAGCCAAATGTTTCACCCCTGAAAGGGTATTTGATTACTGATTGTTGATTGCTGAT
>SAMEA3663083__coassemble_235_pt1 | contig 139877 bp, 118 predicted proteins | sample SAMEA3663083__metabat2_high_PE_004 | metagenome-assembled genome bin SAMEA3663083 (sample SAMEA3663083) | pig gut metagenome | biome: pig gut; feature: pig-associated habitat; material: faeces | place: France | collected 2012 | reverse complement strand
CATAAATCTACCCTTAATCGTGTATTGGATGATAGTTGCGGATTTTAGGATTAATAAATTGCAATGCTTTGCGATGACTCATGCAAAGCTTTGCATTGGCACTTGCAAAGCTTTGCATTGGCACTTGCAAAGCTTTGCGTTGCTTGATGCAATACTATTGCTATGTCTTAATAGGCAAAAAAAAACTGTACCAATAAGGTACAGCATCATTGTCTTAATTTGTGATCCGCATGGGGCTCGAACCCATGACCCCAACATTAAAAGTGTTGTGCTCTACCAGCTGAGCTAGCGGATCTCCGTCGTTTGCTTTTCAAAAGCGTGTGCAAAGGTATTACTTTTTTTTCTAACTACCAAATTTTTAGTGCTTTTTTTTGTTTGAGACAGTGACTTCTATCTCCCTTTAACTTCAAAAGTTGAGTTGACTGCCGAAACCAAAATCAATATTAGTCGGTCAATTGTATTGCCTTGCCGCTTGCAAAGTATTGCATACCTAAATGGTTGCTGATGCATCACTTCTCTTTATGAAGATTCCATATTGACAATATCTTCTTCCTTATGGCTATGTAGTTGACGATAGACACAATGATGAAGATGGAAAGTCCACAGATGACGGTTGGCAAGATGCTTGCGACCTCAAGGCGAGGATATAGTTCACCGAACCGTGGGAGATATAGGTCTCTCATGCTGATAGCTATCAGGACTGCCACTACGAATACAATGAAGTTGAGGAAGATGGCAATCATGTGGAAGAACCAGCCTACGGATTTTGTGCTGTACCCTATAAGCAGTAGTGAGTCTATCTTGTCTGTGTGCTTCTGCAACAAAAGGAAAATGCTGAGAAGCAGCACATAGAATGACAGTGCGCAGATGATTAATCCAATGCCGGCGACAGCGATAGTGATGAGGCGTAGCATACTTGCGCTTTTCGAGGCATCGCTGTCGTCTGACTCAGTGTCATAGTTGTTTTCAGCAAGGAACGTGGCTATCCTCTCGTCAGCAGGATTGTCAACCTTGATGATAACTCTTGATACTTTCGGAGACCGTTCCGGTGAAAGGCTTCCGTTAGCCTCCTCCATGAACTGTATAGGCACGAGTATGGTGTTGAGCTTTCTTGAGAAAGCCACCACCTTGCCTATGGCATTTCTCTTTCCTTGTGAGCTTGTTAGTGAAAGTGATATTTTGACGGACGATATGATGCTTTCCGACAATACAGGCAGTCCGTTGCTTGCTGCGAAACCAAAGTTGTAGAGATTGAGATAGTTCCTCGGCAGTATTATTGGGATGGTGTCTCCACCCCCTGTGTAATGCCATTTGTCCAGATTGATGTCAAGGAACTCGTCGGGAACCGATTCGAAGAACATTTCAGTCGAGAAACTCATACCGCTTTCCCTGTTTCCCAGTGTTGCATAAACGGAGAACTGAGATGGTGTGAACAGCCCCACGCTTTTTACAAAGGGCTGTTCACGTATGTCGTTGATTTCCTTTTCGCTGAAATCTGTTGATTTCTTGGAAAAAGCAGACAAAGAGTTGATTCTTTTTGTAATTACCATCTGACCTTCTTTCATGAAGCTGTCGCCGCTCTTGAAAATGGGCATTACGTCCTTGCCGAACTGAATGGCACCCATTATAATGGTCATGCCAAAAAGGTTGGCGAGGACGAAACACGCCATCTGCCATGCACTGACATGGTGGCTTAACAGCTTATATGCCAGAAAGTCTCTCATGGGTTACAGTTGTTTCTTCACTTCCTGCATCAGGTATTCTGTGGGATATTTGTCTTGGTCTTTTGTGTATAGGATGACAGAACCCTTTCCTTCTCCGTCATAAGTTAAGGTCAGTCGGTCTGCCTTGTCTATTATCATGGCATACTCATCTGCAATCTCCATATCCAACTTCTTTATAGCATCGTAGTTGACTGATATGTAGAGATGCTTTCCTGACACTTCAGAAGACTTGACTGAAGGCTCGGCTTTGGTGAACGGCTCGTTGCCTGATACGACAGCGGTAGCTCCATCTGCATATTTCGCCTCGCATTTTATCATTTTGCCTAATCCTCCAAGTTCATTTGCCAAAGTGTTGTCTTTCGTTGCCAAATACAGTGCAATATTCATGTCCATGATGTTGCCTCCCATTGGAATTATCCCCAATGTTATGTCACCATTCAGAACCTTCATGTACTTTTCGGCTCCTGACAATATATCTTTAGCCTCTTCAATTCCTTTCAGATTCTCTGTAACCTTCTCTCCGTTGATGTTTGCTGCTACGACAATACCGTTGCTGCTGACATATTGACAGAAGTCTCCTTTTATGCTAGGGAACATGTCGTCAAAGTCTGCTATCATTTTCTTGCATTCTTCATTGTCAGTTATTACCTCATATTCCATTGATACCATGCCTTTCTTCAGATTCACATTGGTTAGTATTGCCAGTTCGTCCAGCTTTATGTTTATGTTCTTTCTGAATCTGAAATATGGTATCTTGTCATATAAGCTGCCGTTAATGAGTGTCTGTGTCACTCCGTCCTTGCTGGTCAGCAGTTCCCATTGCTTGCTGTCCTTTAATTGGTTGGGCATTTCTCCGCTGAACTTCTTCTCAACTTCGGCAACCATCTTGTCTTCGGCTTTGTTGAGCAGTCCAAAATAGAAGCTTTCATCATCGAAAGCCAATATACTCTCCTCGTCTGCCAAGTAGCTGATGCCGTTTGCCTCTTTCAGCTTAATGTCTCCTTTTTCATTTGCTATACATTCAATCAGGTCTTTAAAGTCATCCTTGTCAAGCAGTGTGCCTACTATTTCCGTGGTTTCTTTTCCGCTATCCATGTTGACGGCTATCACCAGAGGCTCTCTCAAGTCAACGCCTGCTTCTGCCGGGTCGTCAATGATGGCTTCAAGTCTTGTCCTTGTCGAGGCCTTGAGATTGTCTTCCTTTAAAAGTCCCTTCAACTTATCTGCAATGTCTTTGTTGTCTCCGCATTTTTCAGAAAACTGTTTAATGTCAATCCTCGTCAGCACATCGGAGTCTGCCTTCACGAGTTTCGTGTATTCAGGAGTTTTGGAGCAAGATGCGAGCACCAATGCAACTATTGCAATGATGGTGCATGTCATGATGTTACTTCTTTTCATAGTTATAACTTTTAGGGTTAATAATATATGTTCAAGTTTCGCAAGTTACAAACTTGCTAAAATGGGTTTCCTTGAGCTTTGCGAAAAACAAGTTGGCAAGTCAACAGACAGCATGCCAAGGAGATGTGATGCTCAGGGCATATGGTGTTATTCCTTTTGCTCGTTTCCTTCATTATCCTTTGTCACATACCTCTGGTAATATGCAATGATGATTGTCGTAAGCGGCAGAGCAATGATGAGTCCGATGAATCCAAGAATGGCTCCCCATACCGACAGGCTCAGTAGAAGGATGGCAGGATTAAGCCCCATCGCTTTTCCCATTACTTTAGGTGTTACGAACATGTCTGAGATAATCTGTACCACAATGAAGACAACAAGAGCCATTCCGAATATTATCCAGAAATTCTGTCCAGTGTCAGCCGCTTTCAGCAGAGCGAGGAATGCCGTGGGAATGAGTGCGAAGGTATGCAGGTATGGCACGAGGTTCATCACGCCTATGAGTATGCCCATTCCTATTGCCATTGGGAATCCTATTATCGTAAAACCTATGCAGAACATTATTCCCATGATAAGCGAAACGAGGCTTTGCCCCCTGATATAATTGTTAAGTTCCCTTTCCACGTCCTTTGCGAGAGCTTTCCAGAAAGGTCTGTTCTTTTTCGGGAATATCTTTATCCATTTCTCCGTAAGGAATTCATAGTCCAGAAGTATGAAGAACATGTACAGCAGGGTGATGCATGAGGCTATTACGCTTATTATGATGTTGGCAGTCTGTCCGAGTACCGAGAATACTTTCGGCATGGCAGTCTTCACGGTCTCGGCAAAGTCCTTGCTTTTGAAGAACTTCTCAATGCTGTCCTGGTTGGCAACCATCCATTCCCTTATGTGTGATGTTATGTCGTTTGCCTCAGAACTGTGGGTTATATATCTTGTGATAAAGCCGCTGAGCTTGTCAAACTGCTCTATCATTGGTGGGATTATAAGGAAGAAGATGCCAGTAATGATGCCAAACACGAAGAGCAATGTGATAATGATGGAAAGAGCCCTGGTGGGAACATGCAGCTTATATTGCACGAACTTTACGATAGGGTAGAGGAGGTATGCCAAAAGCCAGGCTATTACGAATGGTAACAGCACATTGCTCAATGACTTCGTTATGAAGATTATCGTAATGACGAGCAATGCCGTCAGTGCCCATCTAATGAACCTGTCAAATGTGATTTTCTGTTCCAGCATGTCTTAATTGTTTTTATTTTTCACGTTCTGAACTTTCCTGTTCTCCTCTTGATAGCATTCTCGGCATAAAGGCTCATATTCGCCGGTTTCGCCAAGCAGTACACGCTTGTCGTTGTCAACAAGTCTGTGGCTGACGTATGCGAGTGCCCCGCATCTTACACATATAGCATGTACCTTCGTCACATCGTCAGCTATGGCGCAAAGTGATGGTATAGGTCCGAAAGGTACTCCTTTGTAATCCATGTCCAGTCCAGCTACAATGACCCTCACACCTCTGTTTGCCAGCTCGTTGCATACTTCAGGCAGATGCTGGTCAAGAAACTGCGCCTCGTCAATTCCCACCACGTCAATGTCCGATGACAGCAGTAGTATGGATGCTGAAGAGTCAATGGGCGTCGATGTTATGCTGTTATGGTCATGGCTGACCACATCTTCGTCGGAATAGCGTATGTCAATGGATGGCTTGAATATCTCCACTTTCTGCTTGGCAAACTTGGCACGTTTCATACGCCTTATCAATTCTTCTGTCTTTCCGGAGAACATGGAGCCGCATATCACTTCAATGCGTCCGCGTCTCTGGTGCTCTCCTCGTATATTGTCAGTCATTCCGTTTCTTCTTATATATATAATAATGTGTAAAACAAATATGCCTGTGCCCGTTTAAAACCTTCCGGCTAACAAATGAGTGATATGGGCAAATTGTTGGCATATCCTATGTCCTCAAATGCAAAATTACAATTACGTTTTAAAAATTGCAAAAAAACAGATGGTTTTTTATCATATATGGTGAAAAATCCAATTATTTGCGCTATTTTTGCCGTCAATATGGGAATATTGTATATTATACCGACTCCTGTGGGCAATCTTGAGGATATTACTCTCAGGGCATTGAGGATATTGAAGGAGGCAGATGTGGTGCTTGCAGAAGACACACGTACCACAGGACTGCTCCTTAAGCATTACGATATTCAGAACAGACTGTTGTCGCACCATAAGTTCAACGAGCACGGCACGTCCGCTCAGGTAGTGGAAAGACTTGTGGCAGGTGAAACAGTTGCCCTTGTGAGCGATGCCGGCACTCCTGGTATCAGCGACCCGGGGTTCTATCTTGTGAGGGAGGCTGTGGCGGCAGGCGTGGAGATCGTAGTGCTTCCGGGAGCAACGGCTTTTGTTCCAGCACTCGTGTCTTCGGGATTGCCATGTGACAGATTCTGTTTTGAAGGCTTCCTGCCTCAGAAGAAAGGACGCCACACAAGACTGGAACAGCTGAAGTCCGAGACCCGTACGATGATATTCTACGAGTCACCGCATAGGCTTGTAAAGACACTTGGACAGTTAGCCGAAGTATTTGGAGAGAATCGTGAGGCATGTGTGTGCCGTGAGATATCTAAGCTCTATGAAGAGAAGGTAAGAGGAACCCTCAGCGAGGTAGCTGCACATTTCATGTCAACGCCACCGAAAGGCGAGATAGTACTTGTGGTGGCAGGTATGGATGCAAAGAAAAAGAAAAAAGAAGAATAACATATCAAAAAAATATAATTATGAAAAGATTTTTCTATTTAGCCGCATGTGCGCTGGCTTTTGTGTCTTGTGACTTCAACAAGCAAAAGACTAATCCTGCACTTATGCAGAACGACTCTTTACGTTCCGTTATTGAGGCGCGTGACAAGGAGATTAATGACATGATGGGAACTCTGAATGAAATTCAGGATGGCTTCAGGGCTATCAATCAGGCAGAGGACAGAGTGACTGTGGCAAAAGAAGGCGAGTCTGGCGAAGGAATGGCCCAGCAGCTCCGTGAGAATGTTAAATTCATAGCCGACAAGATGGCAGAGAACCGTGAACTTATCAAGAAACTACAACAGCAACTCCGTGAGACTGGGTTCAAGGGCGACCAGATGAAGAAGGCAATAGAGCAGCTTACAGTCCAGCTGACAGAGAAAGACAAGGAGCTGAAACAACTCCGTGCAGAACTTGAGGCAAAGAATATACATATTGCAGAGCTTGACAAGACAATAGACAACCTCAACGAGGATGTGGCTACTCTCACTACAGAGAAAGAAAACCTCACCACGGAAAAAGAGAACCTCACTGCTGAGAATGCGGCAAAGAGCAACACCATCTCTTCGCAGGACACACAGCTCAACACGGCATGGTATGCTTTCGGCACTAAGAAGGAACTGAAGAACCAGAATATCCTTACTGATGGCGAAGTTCTCCGTGGCACATTCAACAAGAACTATTTTACCAAGATAGACATACGTGTTGACAAGGAGTTCAAACTCTATTCAAAGTCTGTCAAGGTGCTTACCTCACACCCTTCAAGCAGCTATAACCTTTCAAAGGATGTGAACGGACAGTATGTACTGCGTGTTACCGACCCAAATACATTCTGGAGCACCAGCAAATACTTGGTAGTGCAAGTGAAATGATTTTTTTAGTTTACGAGTAAACAAGTACACAAGTAAACGAGTTGACGAGTTGTTAGCTTATCTGATTAATAGTAAGCCCAAGAAATAAAGGTATTAACTTGTCAACTCGTTTACTCGTCAACTTAACCAACTTAAATCAACTCGTTTACTTGTCAAGAACTACTTCTTTAGTTATATCCATTGTCGTGATAAATAGAAATTTTTAAGTTGGAATTTAAAGCGAATTGTAGTAAAATTTCGTCAATCACGGCATTTTGTGTGAATAGTTTGATAATAAATTACACTTTTTTGTCAATTTTGTTCTTTTGTTATGGAAAATTGTGTAATTTTGCATTTTGTATTGAAAAAGTATTTAATCGTTTAATAACATTTCAGGGTTTTATGAGAAAAAGACTTAGTTTGGTTTTGGCATTGTTCCTGTTCTCAATAGGATTGGCATTTGCTCAGACGAACGTTAGTGGAACTGTCATCTCCGCTGATGATGGTGAGCCTGTTATTGGCGCCTCTGTCATGATAGAAGGAACCAAGACGGGTGGAGTGACCGATATAGACGGTCACTTCAGTATCAGTTCACCAAAAAGTAATCCTACCCTCGTAATAAGCTATGTGGGTATGAAGACGCAGAAAGTGAAAGGTGGACAGAATGTAAAAGTTACTCTTCATACTGATGACGAGGGACTTCAGATTGCCGAGGTCGTTGTCACTGGTATGCAGAAGATGGATAAGCGACTCTTCACGGGAGCAACAGCAAAAGTTAGCGCAGAGGATGCGAAACTTGACGGTGTGGCCGATGTGAGCCGTGCGCTTGAAGGACGTGTCTCTGGTGTCTCCATCCAGAATGTCAGCGGTACGTTCGGTACAGCACCAAAGATTCGTGTGCGTGGTGCAACGTCTATCTATGGTAACTCAAAGCCGCTTTGGGTTATCGATGGCGTTATTCAGGAGGATGCCGTTGACGTAAGTTCAGACGACCTTTCCTCTGGTGATGCCGTCACACTTATTTCAAACGCTATCGCAGGACTTAGCGCCGATGATATTGAGAGTTTCCAGGTGTTGAAGGATGGTTCTGCCACATCTATATATGGTGCACGCGCCATGGCTGGTGTCGTTGTCATCACCACAAAACGTGGTAAGGCTGGTAGAAGCACAGTCAACTACACAGGTGAGTTCACATATCGTTTGAAACCAAATTATAATGAATACAACATCAGCAACTCTCAGGAGCAGATGGGTATTTACAGGGAAATGGCAGAGAAAGGCTGGCTTGAGTTCTCGAGTCTTGCCAACGGTTCTTCGTCTGGTCTGTATGGTAAGATGTACAACCTCATAGCCCAGTACAATGAATCGAACGGTCAGTTCGGACTTCCATACACAGAGGCTGCAATGAACTCATACCTCCAGCAGGCCGAGTTCCGCAACACAGATTGGTTTGACCTCCTTTTCAAGGATAATATCGTACAGCAGCACTCTGTAAGCATCTCGACGGGTACAGATAAGGCTAACCTCTACGCTTCTATATCAGCAATGGACGACCCGGGATGGACAGACAGAAGTCAGGTGTCACGTTATACTGCCAACATGAACGCGACATTCAATCTGTCAAAGAACCTTTCCGTTTCCTTGCTTACCAATGGTTCTTACCGTGACCAAGAGGCTCCTGGTACTCTTGCCCGCACGACGGATGTCGTTTCCGGAGCTGTCAGCCGTGACTTCGATATCAACCCGTTCAGCTACGCAATGAATACATCGCGTACCCTTGACCCAACCCAGACCTATACACGTAACTACGCTCCGTTCAACATCTTCGATGAGCTTGAGAACAATTACATAAACCTCAAGGTTACCGACATGAAGTTCCATGGAGAGATTAACTGGAAGCCTGTCCTTGGTCTTGAGTTCAAGGCTCTTGCAGCATACCGTGTGCAGAAGACATCCAACGAGCACATGATTCTCAACAAGTCAAACCAGGCTGAGGCTTACCGCGCTGGCGTGGGTAATCCTAATATCCAGTATAGCAACCCATATCTATACACCAATCCTGACGAGCCAAACGCTCTTCCTATGTCTGTGATGCCTGTGGGAGGTATATATACTCGCAACGACTATACTGTCGATCAGCTTGACTTCCGTCTTACAGGACAATATAATAAGGTGTGGAACGATACGCATATCATGAACCTGTTCGCTGGTATGGAGGCCAACAAGACCGACAAGGAGCAGATTTTTCACTCTGACTATGGCGTTGACTATGACAATGCCCGCCTTGTGACAATTACTCCTGAGTTCTACAAGCAGGCTAACGAGGAAGGTACGGTTCTAAGCTCATTCTCTAAGGCATGGACACGAAGCCTTGCTTACTTCTTCAGTGGCAGCTATTCATACAAGGGACGCTACACATTGAACTACACCATGCGTTACGAGGGAACCAACAAGCTGGGCAAGAGCCGCAGCTCAAGATGGTTGCCTACATGGAACGTGTCTGGAGCATGGAATGCACATGAGGAGAAATTCTTCCAGAAACTCATGGAGAATACAAACTATGCTATATCTCACTTGACAATGCGTGCTTCTTATTCTCTTACCGCAGACCGCGGACCGACATGGATTTCAAACGCACTGCCAATGTATTATTCCATCAACGTATGGCGTCCACAGGGCGACCAGCGTGAGACAGCTCTCTATCTTGACAACATCGGAAACTCCGACCTTACATACGAGAAGAAACATGAGTTCAACCTTGGTATCGACGCTGGTTTCCTCAATAACAGACTTAACTTCAACTTCGATATCTACTGGCGTAACAACTATGACCTGATAGGATATATCGAGACACAGGGTGCAGACGGATTCATCAACAAGATGGGTAACGTGGCAACAATGAAGTCAAACGGTGTTGAGGCTACCATATCTTCAACGAACATACAGACCAAGGACTGGAGATGGACAACGGACTTTACGTTCTCCTATGCTGACAATGAGATTACAGAGCTTGAGTCCCGCTCAAATGTCATAAGCCTTGTTTCAGGTTCAAGCTCAACACACTTCCGTGTAGGCTATCCTCGTGATGCCTTGTTCTCAATTCCTTTCGTAGGACTCAATGACGAGGGTATTCCGCAGATAATCAACGAAAAAGGCGAGATAACAACAACAGACATCAACTTCCAAGAGTATGAGAACCTCGATTTCCTTAAATATGAAGGACCTACAGAGCCTACAATAACCGGTGGTCTCAACAACCTCCTCACATGGAAGAATTGGCGTCTCAACCTCTTCCTTACGTATTCGTTCGGAAACAAGATACGTCTCGACCCGGTATTCTCGGCTGCTTATTCAGACATGTCTGCCATGCCTAAGGAGTTCAAGAACCGTTGGGTACAGCCAGGCGATGAGAACATCACAAGTGTTCCAGCTATCGCAAGTGTACGTCAGTATCAGAACGACACCAACCTAAGATATGCTTACAACGCTTACAACTATTCATCAGAGCGTGTGGCTGACGGTGGCTTCATAAGACTGAAGAACGTATCTCTCTCATACGACCTGCCAAAGTCGCTTATCACAAAGATTGGCCTTACTACAGCGTCTCTCAAACTCGACGCTACGAACCTGTGGCTTATCTATGCCGATGACAAGCTGAACGGACAGGATCCGGAGTTCGTGAACTCAGGTGGAGTTGCTACTCCAATGCCAAAGCAGTTTACTTTCACCGTGAGATTGGGAATGTAATTTTCACTTAAAACAAAGAATTAGTAAAATGAACAAGATATTATTCAATTCATTTATCGCCGGTGCCACTCTCCTTGCATTCTCGTCTTGTGACGACATGCTTGACAAAGTGCCTGATGAGCGAGTGGATTTACAGTCGGTAGAGCAGGTGCAGAAACTCCTCACGACTGCTTATTCTACCGGTAACTATGGCTGGCTGTGTGAGATTTCAAGTGACAACATCATTGATATCAACTCAGAATTCTATGCCACCCAGAATGATGGTAAGGAGATTAAGATGCACTACAACCTCACCTCTTATGGAAGAGAGGATGATGAGATGTTCAATTTCGAACCGGTAAAGTCTTCTACAAACTCCGACTCTCCATCAAGCATCTGGGAAGGCGCATATAATGCCATAGCAACAGCCAACCACGCACTGCAGAGACTCGATGAGATTAAGGCTGAAAACAATGGCGTTGAGAGCAATGACATGAAAGCTGCTTATGCCGAGGCTTATCTTATTCGCGCCTACCATCATTTCATCCTTGTGAACATTTTCTCGCAGGCATATAAGAACGATGAGGCAAGCAAGCAGGATGTCGGTATTCCTTACGTGACAGAGCCTGGTACAAAACTTGTCACTAAATACGAACGCGGAAACGTAACAGACACCTACAAGGCTATCGAGGCTGACCTTGTTGCAGGAATGGAGCGCATTGACGCAGTCTCCTTCAAATATCCAAAGTGGCACTTCAATGCCAACGCAGCACATGCCTTCGCAGCTCGTTTCTATCTATACAAGCGCGACTACGACAAGGTTATTGAGCATGCCAATGCAGTTCTCGGTACTGACCGTTCCACATTGCCATCATTGCTCATGGACTATTCCGGTTTCGACGATTGTGTGACAGGTGTTGACTATGCCGAGATATGGCAGGGACCAGACCAGGCTAACAACCTGATGCTCATGGCTACAAACTCTACACAGTTCCGCCGTGCTGTTGGCTACCGTTATGCTACTGCCGGACGAGCATTGCGTGCCATTGAGTTTCACCTTGGACCAAACTGGAACTGGTATCTCATGCCTTCTGCCAACGTAAGTGGTGGAACGTTCTGGGACGGAAACTCCGACCATGGTTTTGCAAGTGCAAAGATATATGAGCGTTTTGAATACACAGACAAGGTATCCGGTATCGGTTATCCTCACGTTATACGTCGTGAGTTTACCAACAGTGAGCTACTCCTTATGAGGGCTGAGGCAGAGCTGCTCTGCTCACGCCACGACGTAGATGGCTGTGTTGCCGACCTTATCGCTTACGACAATTCACGCCAGTCGTTCTCTGAGAGCACATACAATTACTATTCACAGAACGGAAAGGCTATGTGGCCTTTGACAAAGGACGACATCCTGAAATACTATTCCAAGCCTGCCAGCTTGAACTGTTATGAAAACTGGGACTTCACGCAGAACATGTCTCCAGACTTCATCATTCCGCAGGACCTGACGGTTTACATGAACGCCATCAACGACATGCGCCGTTATGAGACAGCTTATACAGGACTCCGTTTCTTCGACCTGAAGAGATTAGGTATCGAGTATTCTCATGACCATGGAATCAATCCAGCCAAGCCTGACGTCATGACGTGGAATGACAAGCGCCGTGCCATTGAGATTCCACAGGAAGTGCTTGCAGCAGGTATGGGTTCTTCCTACGAACCAGCAAAGATTACTGTTACAGGTGGCGTGAAGAATGTGGGCATGTGCACTACAGCCAACTCTTATCAGTCAAACAAATAAATAGAGGAGGATAAAATAAATGAAACAGAAAATCAATATTTTGTTAGCGGTGCTTGGCATGGTGGTTCTCTTCGGAACGGCATCATGCTCCGACGATGATTTCACAGAGTCAATATTCGACACCACCGACTATCCGCTTGACAAGAATTCATATTCTTTCCCGCTCGATACCTTCGTCAAGAAGAACTTCCTCGAGCCATATAACATGAGATATATGTACAGGATGCAGGATATAGGCTCAGACATGGAGTATAACCTCGTACCCTGCACATACGACAAGGCACTTGACCTTGCTGTACTCAGCAAGTATCTTTGGTATGATGTGTATTCACAGTATGCCGGTGAGACTTTCCTAAAGACATACAGTCCGCGAATCATACACGTCATAGGCTCACCAGCCTATAACCCTACATCAGGAACAGAGACTCTTGGTTATGCAGAGGGTGGTCTGAAGATTACTCTTTACAATGCCAACAATCTTGATCCGAACGATATGGACAATCTTAACGAGAAGTTCTTCAAGACAATGCACCATGAGTTCAGCCACATCCTGCACCAGAACATCAACATGCCTAACGACTTCCCTTTCATATCTAATGGTAGGTACAACCAGTCGAGCTGGCAGGACACTCCAGACTCTGTGGCTCTTGGACAGGGCTTCATCTCTCCCTATGCTTCTTCTGCATACAGAGAGGACTGGGTAGAGATAATGGCAAACTACATTGTGAAGGATGAAATCACATGGAACGACATGCTGAAGGCTGCCGACTATGACTGGGAAACGGTTGACGACTATCCGGCAAAGGATTTTGACAAGGCTGTCGCAAGAGGTGCAGACCGCGACACTCTTGGCTATTTCGTAAAGGTGACTTCCTATGAGAGTGGCTCTCCTTCTACTTACAAGATACAGCGCAAGCTCGTAAGCCGCTCATCCGATGGAACAGCTGTACTCAACGAGGATGGCACTCCACAGTTTGAAAATTCCGACGGACAGGTAGGAAGGCAGATTATCCTTCAGAAACTCCAGATGGCAACTGAATGGATAAAGAAAAACTTCGGTTACGACCTTCAGGATATCCGCGATGAGGTTCAGAGACGTCAGTGGGTTACTGATGCCGACGGCAATTTCGTAAAGGGTTCTAATGGGCGTTATATCAACAACCTCACCTATGTGCGTCCTGACGGAACGACCCTTTTGGATGAGTTGCGACAGGAAGTGTTAAAATACAAGGAGTTGCAGAACAAGTAAATCATTAATAGTATAACCATTATGGTTTTTGGCATTTTGCCATACCGTTTATTAAAGACTATTCGAATATGAAGAAAAATATTATAACTGTCTCGCTGTTCGCTGCCCTTGCGATGAGTTTTACGGCATGTGTCAATGAGGAGGATGACCTCTTCGACCAGTCTGCCGCTGAGAGACTCAACCAGTCGAAAGTGACATATACAGAGAGATTCGCTTCCTCAGAGGCTGGTTGGATAATGGAATATTACCCAACCAATTACGACCAGGCTCCTCAGGGACTCGGTTATCTGCTCCTCGCAGATTTCAACAACGATGGTTCCGTAAAGATGGCAATGAACAACCGTTTCTCTGGAAACACATATCTTGAGGACACTTCGCTTTGGGAAATAATAACCGATACAGGTCCAGTTTTGTCCTTCAACACTTTCAACAAATGTATCCATGCCTTCGCCACACCAGAGGATATATCCTTCACAGGTGGTGCACTTGAAGACGAGACAGGTCTTGGATGTGAGGGTGACTATGAGTTCATTATCCTTAATATGGAAGCGGATTGTGACACTGCCATGATTAAGGGTAAGAAGAGGGCAACCTACAACAGGCTAACCCGTCTTCCTGAAGGTACTGACTTCAAGGAATATATGGACGACATCAAGAACTTTGAGAGTGTCAGCTTCAGCATAGATGCTCCAAACAACCTGATGATGCACTTCGGAGCTGACGTACTTAACGTTGACAGTATCTGCAAAGGTATTCCAAACATCTATCCTGTAGGAACAGATGCCATTGCCAATGAGAGCTTCCACCCGTTCATCACTACAAAGATAAACGATGAGTACAGAATACGTTTCCGTGAACCACTTACCTCCTCAGACGGACTGTATGCACAGGAATTCCGTTTCAACGAAGAAGCACACCAGTTCGAGGCAATCAACAATCCGGAAATTACAATCACCGGTCCTAATCCGAATACATTCTTCACTACAGGTATGGAAGTAAACAGGAAAGAATGGAGATTATATCCAACTTACGAGATGTCAGACAAGGTGAAGACTCTTTATGACAATGCAAGGACAAATGCTTCATCAAAGGGTACTACCGTCAATTATCTTTCATTCAAAGTTGACAATGACAATAATCTCATTCTCAACATAAGATACAGGACTAAGACACAGGCCACTGTAAGTTACGACTTCACAAAGTCTTCTGATGACAATGGTCTCACTCTTGGTTATACTGGACCTTCCAACGATGGTGCACAGAATTTCATCAATTCTTTACCAGAAGTTGGAACATTGATAAAGGCTATGGCTGGTCAGTTCAAGGTCGAAGCTGCCGAGAGTCCTTTCAACTTAACAAGATTAAAGGTCATATCTACATCAGATCCTGACTTCTGGTTTACAGTAACGTTGTATTAATTGTTTTCAAGGGGAGTTATACCCCTTGAAAATTTAAGATAGTAAAAATGTAAGTTTAATTTAAATTGTTTTAGTTATGAGAAAATTTTTCTTCCTCTCTTTAGCTCTCTCTCTTGCTGCATCAACTTCTTTTGCTCAAGAGTTGAACAAGGCAGAGCAGTTACAGCAGAAAGATTTCAGTAAGTTGATGACAAACAAGTGTGAGGCAAATGTCAACAGGCTTGCAACACCAGTTAATCGTGTTGTTAAAAGGTCTGCTGCTGACAATTTCTATTACACTATTCCAGAGGGTTCCTTGTTTGGTTGTTCTGAAGAAACTGGTAATTACTGGAAAGGAACAATGTTGGTTGTGCCTCCGTTCTCTGATGGTGTTTTCACTCCTGTATGCGCAAATCCTTCAACTGCAAAATGGTCAATTGGCACGAATGACGTCACTCCTTATACAGAAGATGGAAATAAACTGCCATATGGTATTATTTCGAATTGCTATGATTCTTATTTTTACTATATGCCACAATTGACATCGGCTGATGGTTCTTTGTCGTTCATGTATGGTGAATATGGTGAAAATCCTGAACTTAGTAGAACTTATGTAGATTCTATAGGAAGCCATTCATTTACTGACTTTGACCATCTTGATGGTGCTGGTTTTGGAGCCATGAGTTCTGGTTTGCTTTTTGGTTCAGGAACCATTAATTTCCGCGATGGAACTGTTGGTAGCATGTATGGTGTGGAGCAAGTATTCCCGAAACCAGCATCTCCACTTTATGTAGAGAATATTCATGCCTTGGTTTATTCAACAACTGACACTCCGTTTGGTCCTAACGATGAGTTGACTCTTTATGTAACTGATGTTAAGGAGGTTACATCATCAAATGGTACAACTTATGAGACAGCAGGTGACAAAGTTTTTGCAGTGCTTAAAGCAAATGCCGAAGATTTGACATATTTATTTAATGGAGATGTTCAATTTACACCAACAGGAAAGGCTTATGGATGGAATATTACCTTCCAGAATACATCAGAAGATGTTTTTGGTAATGAAGTAGTAGATCCTTTTGTGTTGAATGACAAGTTCTGCGTTACCATTGTAGGTTGGAAAGATTCAAACATTGACCTTGGTTTCCTCGGCTCAATTTCAGCTGATGAGGACTTATTCCCATATACAGCCTCTCCTATGGTATATAATGTAGCACAACCAGATGAATTGTCTTATTTCTCATACCAGGACGATATAGCTTTGTCTCTTGGTTTCACGAGCTGCTATGACCTTGTTGAAACTCTCCCAGCATTGCCTCTCGAAGATGGTAATGTCGCTGAGAATACTAATATCCTTAAGGTTAGTACAGATGGTCTGACTGTAACAAACGAGTCTCTCACAGCAGTAGTTGGTGAGGACGTTGATTTCGCTTTCGTAGCAAACAGCCTACCTTGGTATGACAATGAAGGTAATGAGAACTATTATGACAGTAACCTCCCAGAATGGATGACAATCGTAGCACAGGATGAAACTACTCAAGATGGAACTCGTACAGGTTATACTCATGTTACAGTTGAGTGTGAGCCTCTCAGTGGTAATGAATCAGGTCGTGCAGCTTCTATCTATTTCGAGGGTAAGGGTTATACTTCAGAGACACCACTTATAGTTCTTCAGGGCAATGCGACAATAGAGGATGCTATTACAAACCCAATAGTTGTTAAGCCAAGCGCAAATGCTTCATACTACAACGTAAACGGTCAGATGGTTTCTAAGGATACTAAGGGACTCGTTATCAGCAATGGCAAGAAGTTCATCAACAAGTAATTGAAGACTATTGAGAATAATCAATAAATTTCCTAACATGACGAAGGCGTACCGGAATTCCGGTGCGCCTTTTTTCGATACCTTAGTAGGCTAAAATGAAAACCACCGTTTTTTGAATTGAAAACCGCCGTTTTTTGAACCGAAAACCGCCGTTTTTTGAACCGAAAACCGCCGTTTTCTGAATTGAAAACCACCGTCATTGTAGTTTCCTGATTTAGGTTGACTACTTGTTTGTCTTAAACCTTGATAAAGTTGACTCAGTTAAACATAAAAACTGATTATAGTTGACTGTTATTCCCAAAAAACGAATAAAGCGGATGGGAAATTAGCCTATCCGCTTAGTGTGTTTGTCGGGATGATGAGACTCGAACTCACGACCACACGCCCCCCAGACGTGTACGCTAACCAACTGCGCTACATCCCGATTGTTATTTTCGGCTGCAAAATTACTCACTTCTTGTGAGAATAGCAAATTTTATAACATCTTTTTCGTCAGTCATAATTATATTTGTTACTTTTGCATTTGAAAAGCGGCAGCAGCCTTCCTTTGAGGCATGCTGTCGTGAAATGTTTAACATCAGAATCATTATGCAGTATATAATAACCGCGCCGGAGAGAATAGACAGTGAGATAATCCTTCCGGCATCGAAGAGTATCAGTAACCGTGCTCTTATCATACATGCCCTGTCCTCTGGTACGGAGACTCTTGGCAACCTGTCAGAATGTGACGATACGGAAGTAATGAAAAAGGCTCTGTGCGACATGCCCGATGTGATAGACATAAAGGCTGCCGGAACAGCCATGCGCTTCCTTACCGCCTATCTGTCGGTAACGCCAGGCGAGCATGTCATAACGGGAACGGAGCGTATGCGTCACCGTCCTATCTCCGTACTTGTCGATGCCCTTCGTCATCTTGGTGCACGCATCACCTACGAGGGAGAAGAAGGATTTCCTCCTCTGCGTATAACCGGAGGAAGACTTGATGGCGGCAGGTTAGACATACCAGGCAATGTCAGTTCACAGTATATCTCAGCCCTGCTGATGATAGGTCCGTCCCTTTCAAAAGGACTTGAGCTGCATCTGACAGGAAACATCGTTTCCCGTCCATATATCGACCTGACACTGCATGTGATGCATGAGTTTGGCTGCGACATAGAATGGACGGACGTTGACACTATTGCTGTGTCTCCACAGCCATACAGTAACCGTAGTTATCATGTAGAGAACGACTGGAGTGCTTCGTCATATTGGTATGAGATGCTTGCAGTCTCAGAAAGCCTTCACTCGCGTGTGGTGATGCCAGGTCTGAATGATGGCTCCCGTCAGGGAGATTCAGCAGTAAGGTATCTTTATAGTCTTCTTGGCGTGAAGACCTCCTTCACTGTAAGCCATGGTGTCTCAACGGTAGAGATTAGTCGCCATCCCCGACAGCTTCAGCAGATGAACTACGACTTTGTAAACCAGCCTGACCTTGCCCAGACACTTGTCGTGACCTGTTGCGCCATAGGGATGCCCTTCCACTTCACAGGGCTTGCCAGTCTGAAGATAAAGGAGACAGACCGCATAGAGGCATTGAAGACAGAGTTGCTGAAGTTTGGCTTTGTACTGCATGATGTCAATGACAGTGAACTTTACTGGGATGGAGAACGTGTGGAGCCGATGCCCGATGCATCTGTCGATACCTATGAAGACCATAGGATGGCTATGGCTTTCGCTCCGTTGGCATTGTCGCTTGGCTCGGTGCGTATAAACAATCCCTCTGTCGTGTCGAAATCCTATCCCCATTATTGGGATGACCTACGCAAGGCAGGTTTCACCATAGAGGAAGCATGAAAGAATTAATCCTATTCGATGCAGATAGTAATAATAGGCATAGTAGCTCTCGCAGTCCTTGGACTTGTTGCCGCCCTCTTTTCACGCGGTGACAAAAGTGCTGTGGTTAGAGGCAAGGGAGACTGCACCACATGCGATGGTTCCGACCCGAAGTGTGAGCAAGTATGCATGATGGAAGCTTCAGTGAAGGAAATAGAGTATTTCGACGACGAGCACCTTGACCGCTTCAAGGGTCGTGACGCTTCCGGTTACAGCGATGATGAGGTTGAGGAGTTCCGAGATGTCCTCTATACCATGAATCCCGATGAGTGTGACGCATGGAGTCGAAGCCTTGTACTCCGAGGCGTAAATGTTCCAAACCAGTTGAAGGATGAACTCTTTATGATGATAGAAGGATGAACCCTATTGAAATGTTCCACTACACCTTTTTTACCAACGCCCTTTTGTGTGCCCTTCTTGCCAGTGTGCTTTGCGGCATGGTGGGCACATATATCGTTACGCGCCGCCTCGTCTTCGTAAGCGGAGGCATAACCCATGCCTCATTCGGTGGCGTAGGCATTGGCGTGCTTGCAGGAGTAAACCCCATATTGTCTGCCATGTTGTTTTCCATTGCCTGTGCCTGTGGCGTTCAATGGCTCTCTCGGAAGGGTGCTGTAAGAGAAGACTCCGCCATTGCCGTTGCCTGGACACTTGGCATGAGTGTGGGAATAATATGCTGTAGCCTTACTCCCGGCTTCATGTCCGACCTTTCCTCCTATCTTTTCGGTTCCATTCTTGCCGTTGGAACAGGCGACATTATTCTTTTGACAGTCCTCACCATGTTGGTGGGACTGGTTTTCGTGGTCTTCCTGCGAGTAATCGTCCTAATCTCTTACGACCCCCTGTTTGCCCGCACCCGTCATATCCATTCCAGCTTAGTAGAGTATGCCATGATGATAATCATCTCTCTCACCATAGTCTCCATACTCCGTCTTGTGGGAATAGTGCTTGCCATGAGCCTGCTCACCATTCCTCAAATGACAGCCAACAGTCTCACCCACAGCTACCGCCGTATGATATTGCTGAGCATTGTCTTCGGTTGGATAGGATGCACGGCAGGACTTGTCCTGTCATTCCTGTTCAACATTCCGTCTGGAGCAAGCATCATCCTTGTGTCCGTTGTCATATATGCATTAGTGCGCCTTGTAACGTCAAGGATAAATTCCATTCGCCGGATAGGGTGGAGGAAAGAGTAGTTGAAGGCAATAATTTCAGTTTTTTCAAGTTATATTATTACGGAGAATACGCACCATTCCGACAGTAATAGAAACAATATGCTGAGACCAAGGTCTAAGCTATCCACATAATAGATATAAATTGAAGTACAGTACAAGACATATAGTCATCCTCCTTGTGGCTGCCGCCATTGCGGTTGTCACAGGATGCTCCACGCAGAAAAACACCTCGCAGTCGCGCTGGTGGCACGCTTTCCATGCACGATACAACACTTATTTCAACGGCTCGCAGGCTTACATAGACGGAAGTCTGGAGAAGGAGAATGGCAACAAGGACAATTTCACGGAAATGATTCCCCTGTATGTCGTGGGCAACAAGACGAGCAAGGAACTGGGCAAGGCTAATTTCGACCGTGCCATAGAGAAATCCAAGAAAGCAATACAGCGTCACAGCATAAAGAAGCGTCCCGAATGGAACAAGAACCGCAAGAAGACTGACAAGGACAAGGAATGGCTGAGCCGACGCGAGTACAACCCATTCTTGTGGAAAGCTTGGATGCTTATGGGACGCTCGCAGTTCCATAAAGGAGCATTCGATGAGGCAGCCTCCACATTCTCATACATGAGCCGTCTTTACCACACCCAGCCAGCCATCTACGGCAAGGCACGTGCATGGCTTGCAAAATGCTATGTCGAGGAAGGCTGGCTCTACGATGCAGAAGACGTCATACGCAACATGCAGCGTGACTCCATCCACTGGCGTGCTTTGAAAGAATGGGATTACACCTACGCTGATTACTATATCCGCTCAGGTGAATATGCCAAGGCAATACCTTATCTTCGCAAGGTCATTCGGCATGAAATGAGACGCAAGCAGAAAGCTCGCGAGTGGTATCTTATGGGGCAGTTGCAAGCAGCTGTAGGCAACAAGAACGAGGCATATAAGGCTTTCCGACATGTGGTGGCGTTGAATCCTCCTTACGAACTGGAGTTCAATGCCCGTATAGCCATGACAGAGGTCCTTGCAGCCCGAAGTGCGAAGAAAATGATAGGACGCCTCAAGCGCATGGCTGCATCCGACAACAACAAGGAATATCTTGACCAAGTGTATTATGCCATGGGCAACATCTATCTTGCCCAGAAAGACACGGTAAAAGCCATAGAGGCTTATGAGAAGGGAAACACCAAAGCAACACGCAGTGGTATAGAGAAAGGTGTGCTGCTGCTGAAGCTGGGCGATATATATTGGGAGTTGGAGAAGTTCTCTGATGCACGACGGTGTTATGGAGAGGCGATAGGACTCCTTGACAAGGAGCGCAAGGACTACCAGCAGCTGTCAGACAGGTCGAAGGTACTGGACGAACTTGTGCCATATACTGATGCCGTGCATTTGCAGGACTCATTGCAGATACTTGCAAAACTGCCGGAGAAGGAACGCAATGAGGCGATTGACAGAGTGATAGCCGCCCTTAAGAAAAAAGAAAAGGAAGAACGTGACCGTCAGGCTGAAGCTGAAGTAGCCCAGACGCAGGCCCAGAATGCCGGTAACAAAAATCTTCCCAACAACCGCAACAATACTTCGTCGCAGAAAGAAAACTCTGTGTTCTATTTCTACAACCCAATGGCTGTGAATCAGGGTAAATCGACATTTGAGAAACAATGGGGTAAACGCGAGAATGCCGATGACTGGCAGCGTTCAAATAAAACGGTGGTTGGAAAGATAGGTTCTGGTGACATCGAAGATGAACTAACGGAAGAACAACGTGACTCCATAGAAGCAGCCGAGCAGGTGGCTGACTCCTTAGCACAGATTGCCGACAGTGCGCAGAACGACCCACACAAGAGGGAGTACTACCTGAAACAGATTCCTTTCGAGCCAGACCAGTTGGAGGCAAGCAACAAGATAATAATGGATGGTCTGCACCATGCCGGAGTGATATTCAAAGACAAGCTTGACAATCTCCCATTAAGTGAGAAATTCCTCACAAGGCTTACAGACAACTATCCCGACTATGAGAATATGGACGACGTGTTCTACCATCTTTTCCTGCTCTTCTCAAGGAAGGGAGACACGCAACGGGCGGAAACATATATAGCGAGACTCAAGGAAAACTGGCAGGAAAGCAAATGGACAATATTGCTGACAGACCCACATTTCGTCGAGGACTCAAAGTTTGGAGTGCATATAGAGGATTCTCTCTATGCTGCCACGTACAAGGCTTTCAAGGAAGACAGATACGGAGAGGTGGCTGCCAATACTAAAATCTCAGAAACAAGATTCCCACTGGGTGCCAACAGAGACAAATTCCTCTTTATAGGCGGACTTGGAAAGCTAAACAACGGTGATGCGGACGACTGTCTTGCCGACATGAAGACTGTTGTGGAGAAATACCCCAAGAGCCGTATCAGCGAAATGGCAGGTATGATAGTGAATGGCGTCAACGCAGGAAGGAAACTACGTGGAGGAAAGTTCACACTGGATGATATATGGTCGAGACGGTCGGCTGTGCTTAACGACAGTGACAGCATAAACAATGCAGTATTCGTGGCAGAGCGTCTTGCCGACTTCAAGTTCCTGCTGGTATATTCTCCAGACTCAATAGACGAGAACAAGCTGCTGTTCAATGTGGCTAAGTTCAACTTTACCAAGTTCCTTGTGAGAAACTTCGACATGGAGATTGTTGACCTTGACGGCATACACCAGATGCAGATGAGTGGTTTCAGAAGCTTTGACGAGGCATCACAGTATGCCCGTGAACTATTTTCCGCCATAGGACCTTCGGGATTGTTGGAGAAAGTAAAACCTATAGCCATCAGCGAAAAGAACCTGCAGTTGCTTGGCACCAACTTCAGCTACAAGGATTATGACGACTTTTATGCAAGAAACTTCGCACCTCTCAAGGTGGAAAGCCGTTATCTGTTGTCTGAGCCTGCCGAAGTGGCTACTCCGAGAGAACGGGATTTGAAGGAGGAAATTTCGAGCAAGTCGCCAACAACCGAGGATTTGGATGCCATGGAAAGTCAGGAAGACAATCTTCTTGACATACCAGAAGAGATAGACATACCAGAGCCTAAGGACAGCATTGATGCTCCAGCTACGAACGACATGGAGATTCAGGAAGAGGAGACAGAGATGCCATCAGGCGATGTGGAAATGACAGTGGACGACGTCATCGCTCCGTCAGGTGATGTTGATGTTCCTTCTGGAGACATGGAGATACCGGCTGAGACGTCAGACATTCCAAATGGTGATGTAGAGATTCCTGCTGCACCAGCAGACGAGACAATAGATGTAACCGAACCGGAAACCATAGACATTCCGACAACAGAGGAACCAATATTGCCAGAGACACCCGCTCCGTCTGTACAGCAAAAGCCGGCAGAAAAGGAAAGACCTGTAGAGCAGCCTGAACCTGCCAATCAGCCAGAACCAGACGATGAAGATGTTTTCATCTTTGACGATGAAGATACCATAACCATGCCTCAGCAACCTGCTGTCGAGAGCGGACAACCGCAGAACTTCGATATAGAGGATGAGTATTACGAACTTGATGGATTCTGAAATACGACTATGAGCAACGGACTATTACTTTGGGTTGACGATGAGATTGAACTTCTGAAAGCGCACATAATATTCCTTCAGAAGAAAGGCTATGATGTCATTACTGTGAGCAATGGCAGCGATGCCATAGACAAATGCAGGCAACAGACATTTGACCTCGTGCTTCTTGATGAGCAGATGCCGGGATTGAGCGGACTGGAAACCCTTCAAATAATAAAGGACATACAGCCTGCCACACCTGTTGTGATGGTTACCAAGAGCGAGGAGGAGAATATCATGGACCAGGCTATAGGTTCCAAGATAGCTGACTATCTGATAAAACCAGTCAATCCAAGCCAGATTCTTCTTTCTTTGAAAAAGAACATACACCGCAAGGAGATACTCACCGAGGTTACACAAAGTGGCTATCAGCAGAATTTCATGAACCTGTCCATGCAGATACAGGACTGCCGCACCATTGATGAATGGAAAGACCTGTATAAGCAACTTGTACGCTGGGACCTTGAACTGTCAGTTGCAGAGAGCAACATGACTGACATGCTGCGCATGCAGAAGGAGGAAGCCAACGGCAGTTTTGCAAAATTCGTGAAAAAGAACTACCAGCAGTGGATAGAGAGCAAGATGCCCGGAAAGGGACAGGCAGACGATAGTGTCCCGCTCATGTCACCGGATGTATTCAAGAAAAGGATATTCCCACTTATAGATGCAGGGGAGAAGGTATTCCTTATAGTAATAGACAATTTCCGCTATGACCAGTGGAAAATGCTTGCAGGAGAAATAGGCGACATGTTCGACATAGACGAGGATTTGTATATGAGCATCCTGCCTACAGCCACACAGTATGCCCGCAACTCTATATTCAGCGGACTGCTCCCTTTGCAGATATCGGAATACTATCCCGACTTGTGGATTGACGAGGATGAGGACGAGGGCAAGAATCTTAATGAGGAGCCACTCATTGCTACGCAGATAGAGCGATTCCGCCGTCATGACAAGTTCTCCTACAATAAGATTAACGACTCTGTGGGGGCGGAGAAGTTCATGCAGCAGTTTAAGAATCTGAAACAGAATGACCTGAATGTTCTTGTACTGAATTTTATTGACATGCTCTCTCATGCAAGGACAGAAATGAAAATGGTTAGGGAACTTGCCAACAACGAGAGCGCATACAGGTCTATTACGCTAAGCTGGTTCCGTCATTCAGTGGTGGCTGAACTCTTCAGGATGTTGTCGCGGACAGACTATAAGATTATAATCACCACCGACCATGGTTCAATACGTGCCACCAAGCCTGTGAAAATAATAGGTGACCGCAACACCAATACCAACCTGAGGTATAAACTTGGCAAAAATCTTGCATATAGCGACAAGGAACTCTTCGTTATAAAAAATCCGGAGAAGGTTCAGCTGCCTTCTCCGAATATCAGTACATCGTACGTGTTTGCCACAGGCGACTCATTCTTCGCCTATCCAAACAACTACAACTATTATGTAAGCTATTACAAGGATACTTTCCAGCACGGAGGTATATCGCTTGAGGAGATGATGGTGCCCCTTATAACGCTTAAGAGACGAGAGAGGAAACTTGTCTGACAAGCCATTGGTTCTGTTCTTCTATTGTCATGTCGCTGTTGTCAAGCTCAATGGCATCGTCAGCCTTGCGCAACGGAGACACCTCGCGGTGAGAGTCTATGTAGTCGCGCTCTACCACATTCTTGAGAATGTCGTCATAGTTGGCTTCCAAGCCCTTGTCAAGTATTTCTTTATATCTGCGTTGCGCCCTTACTGCTGCCGATGCTGTTACGAATATCTTTAGTTCTGCATCGGGAAACACAGTGGTGCCAATGTCTCTGCCATCCATTACGATTCCTTTTTCCTCACCCATGCGCTGTTGCTGTCTTACCATGGCTTCCCTTACAAAAGGCAATGCGGCTATATGGCTTACGTTTGACGACACTTCCATGGAGCGTATTTCGCTTTCTACTTTTTCGCCGTTAAGATATGTGTCAGGCGTTCCGCTCTCTTTGTTTATCTTGAAAGAGACGGATATCCTGTCCATGTCATTTCGCAAAGCCTCAGTGTCCACATTGCCATTTTCGTCAATCATTCCGTTGCGCATGGCATACAGCGTTACGGAACGGTACATGGCACCAGTGTCAACATAGATGTAACCCAGTGTCTTGGCAAGAGTCTTTGCCATTGTGGACTTACCACATGAAGAATGACCGTCTATTGCCACGATTATTTTCTTATTCATATATATAATAATGTGTAGTTGTTAAACAAACGTTTATGCGCACCGCCACGGGAAGGACGTTCCAATGCATGGAATGGATTGGCTACCTATAGCGAGAAAGCCGCATTGATGATGATGGAACTTGCCGAGACATGGAATTTACCGTATGCAACATTAATCTTGAAACGGTCAAGGTTGACACCAGCTCCCAGTGTGAGACCGGCTCCATGACTGCTCTCGTCCTCAAAGTCCTGTATCTTCATCTCATCGTTCCGGCGGAAATTGTAACCTGCTCCTGCCCATATAGACTCAGAGAACAGAATGTCAGCACCAAGACATATATGGTTCCTGAAGGAGTAATCGTAGTGGGTCATGTCAACAAGAGTGGCAGACACCCTTACCGGAAGTGCTGCGAATGTCTTGCTTGCACCAATCTGCAGGTCGATAGGCATCTTGTTGTATTCCTCATCGTAGGCTTTGATTTCACCTCCAAGGTTTTTCACTACAGCAGACAGCGACCATTCCCTGTCAGGGTCGTAATAGTTTATGCCAAGATCGACACCCATAGCCATGGAAGAATAGTCTCCAATATACGACAATGCCATCTTTGCAGTTATTCCTCCTACTATACGCTCGGACAACTGATATGCAAATGTGCCGCTTATGGCTATGTCGCTTGCAGAGAACTCACCATCCTGTATGTCGTTCTCGTCAGTCCTCTTCATCTTGCCATAGTTCATGTATTGTATTCCGCCAGCAATCGTGGCTTTCTCTTTTACTATTTTTGTGAATGAAGCACTGGCATAATTGGCACCTTCCATATAGTTCATGTAGTTCAAGCCTATTGTCTTGTCAGATACAGAGGCGGCTAGGGCTGGATTTGAGAATGTCAGCGATGCGTCATCCTCTATTATCGTTATGTTCTCTCCTCCAAGAGCTGCCGCATGTGCACTTACCGGCAACCGCAGGTAATTATATCCTGTCTGGCTTTCCTGTGCGTATGTCAAGGTGGAAATAAAGGCAATAAACAGTGCCAATATAATTTTTTTCATCTATTTTAATCAATTTTCTATGCAAAGATAATGCTTTTTCCAAATATCTATGTTAATTTTGTCTCAGATTTGGCGTGTAAATGGAAAAGTCCATGTCACATGTCATGTCAAGACTGACTTAATAACGGATAATTTCTAACTTTAGTGTGTTTCTTACCATTGGAAATGAAGAAAAGTAATAGCGTGGATTTGGAAAGCAGAAAGCGTACAGCCTTTCTGCTGGGACTGAATCTTGCACTGGCACTGCTGCTGGCAGCCCTTGAATATACTGCTCATCCTTCCATGGATGCTGACAGCGAGGACATACCTGATGAATTTGCTGAGGAAATGGAAACACTGAAGGCTCCGGATATAAAGGACATGGTGGCTGTGTTGGAGCCTGTGGCATCGGTTCCTGCCGTTACGGAAAAGGTGACAGAGTCTGCCAATGCCTCTGCAAATAGTGTTGACAGGATAAACCTTGGTATAAAGTCTGATGGCATGGCTGCTGCACAGATGAAACTCGTTCCAGAGAAGGTGGAGCCAGCTGAGATATCCGCACTTCCTCCTGTCGTGCTTGACGATAAGGACAAGCCTCTCAACTGGAGAGTGGTGGAGGAACTGCCTGATTTCCCCGGTGGGATGGTTATGTTCATGAAATGGATTACTCAGAACCTGAAGTATCCACCTGCTGCCAAGACTCAGAAGATACAGGGTAAGGTTATTGTGCAGTTCGTAGTAAACAAGGATGGCTCGGTGTCAGATTGCAAGGTGGTAGGTCCTGTTCATCCACTGCTTGACCGAGAAGCATTGAGGGTGCTTGCCTTGATGCCGGAATGGAAACCTGGCACTATGGGAGGGAAACCTTGCCGCACGCTTTTTGCCATGCCCGTAGTATTCCGACTATAGCAGGTTGCTAAATTCAACTCGTCAACTTGTTTTCTCGCAAAGTCAAAGGAAACTACTTACAACTTGCAGGAGACATACGAAGCTAAAGAAAACTTAATATATGGATATGAAAACATCAGAAGAATTATTGTCAATGTTCAACGGTTATCTCCATGCGTTGCCATACAACAGGCAACCAGAGAGTCTGTATGAACCAATAAAGTATGTGCTCTCAATAGGTGGAAAGCGCATCAGGCCAGTGCTGATGCTTTTGGCATATAATCTGTACAAGGATGATGTGGAGAGTATTCTGGCACCGGCAGCTGCCATAGAGACATATCATAACTACACGTTGTTGCATGATGACTTGATGGACAATGCTCCAATGAGAAGAGGCAAGCAGACGGTACACACCAAATGGAATCCCAACACAGCCATTCTGTCTGGTGACTCAATGCTTGTCCTTGCCTATCAGCGTATGGCACAATGTGAACCTCGTCTGCTTGCAGAGGTAATGCAGCTGTTTACTGAGACAGCGTTGCAGATTGGAGAGGGACAACAGTATGACATGGAGTTCGAGAATCGCAATGATGTGACAGAGGATGAATATATAGAGATGATAAGGTTGAAGACAAGTGTACTTCTTGCCTGTTCTCTGAAAATCGGTGCCATCCTTGCCGGTGCTCCTGCATCTGATGCAGAAGCATTGTATAAGTTTGGAGAAACGATAGGACTTGCCTTCCAGCTTCAAGACGACTGCCTTGACGTATATGGAGACCCGGCTGTATTTGGAAAGGCAACAGGTGGGGACATCCTTTGCAACAAGAAGACTTACATGTTAATCAATGCTTTCCTGATGGCAAATGACGAGCAACGTTCCCAGCTTGAACATTGGACATCCATTACTGATACAGATAATCCGCAGCAGAAAATAAAGGAGGTTACAAGACTATATGACAATATAGGTGTCAGACGGCTTGCAGAGGACAAGATAAGTGAGCTTTATGATAGCGCAAGGAAGTATCTGGCACTTGTGGGTGTAGCACCAGAACGCAAGAAGGAACTTGATGCATATGCATCATGGATGATGAAAAGAAGCCTATGAGCAGTCTGAGATTTATAGACACACATGCGCATATCGACGGAGAGGAGTTTGATTGCGACCGCAATGAGGTGATAGCAAGGGCAAAAGCTGAAGGGGTGACCAATATCTTCGTACCGGCTATTGATTATGCCACGTCTGAAAGAGCCTTGCAGATGTCTTCGAAATACGAGGACTTTCTTTATTCCATGGTAGGGCTTCACCCTGAGGAGGTGGACGAGAACTGGGAAAGACAGTTGGAATATATAAAACCGCTTCTTGCTGATCCTCGTTGCATTGCCATTGGAGAAGTGGGACTTGATTATTATTGGAGCAGAGAATATGCGGAAGAGCAACTTGCGGCATTCGAGACACAAGTGAGATGGTCGGTGGATACACGACTGCCTCTTGCCATCCATTGCAGGAAAGCCCAAAACGAGATGGTTGGTGTTATGCGAAAGTACAGAAATGATTTGCCAGGTGGAATATTCCATTGTTTTACAGGCAATGAGCGCGAGGCAGAGGAATTGCTCTCCTTCCCACAGTTCGCACTTGGAATAGGTGGTGTGCTCACCTTCAAGAAAAGTCATCTGCCTGAAGTGTTGCCTTCAACAGTACCTCTTGACAGGATTGTTGTAGAGACAGACTCACCCTACATGGCACCAGTGCCTTATCGTGGAAAAAGGAACGAGAGTGCTTTTGCAGTAGAGGTAGTGAGGAAACTGGCAGACATCTATTGCACTACAGAGGAAGAGATAGGCAGAATAACTACAGATAATGTGCACAGGATATTTTTCCGCAGTTAAAATATATTAAATATAGTATCGGTATTGAGAGTAATAGAACTAAAAACACTAATTTTGCAATCCGAAACAGGGAAAGGTGCTCGAGTGGTTGAAGAGGCACGCCTGGAAAGCGTGTAAACGTCAAAAGCGTTTCGGGGGTTCGAATCCCCCTCTTTCCGCAAGCGGATTATACCTTTAGTAATGCGCCATCGCAAGTGAATTGTTCTCCAATACATGCTTTATGGATTCATTCTAATTTTTTTTCTTTTGGTATGAAGAATTCAGTTTTTCCTTTAAGAATAATAATGGTATTGTCAATGGTGGTGATGATAGCACTCCTTTGCGTTCCTTCTGTAATCTGTGCCCAGTCGCCAGATGAGGGAAAGGAAGTCCCAATCTCCCATCCAGACACATTGGGCATTTCCAGCAAAGACACGATAGACCTTGATGATGACACCCTTGCTCTTGACTCTGTGGCATCCGTGCCGCTTGATGTGGTTGACAATGGTGGCTTCTACAAGTCTTTGAAAAGGAAGTTCATAGAGGGCAATGCCGGTTTTATGTCCCTTGTGGCGCTTGCACTCATCATTGGTCTTGCTTTCTGTATTGAAAGGATAATATACCTTTCAATGTCAGAGATTGATGCCAAGAAATTCATGAGAGACATAGAGAAGAGAATAAAGAGCAAAGACAAGGAAAGCGCAATGGCACTATGCGAAAAGACACGTGGTCCTGTAGCCTTGATATGCGGACGTGGACTCCAGCATAGTGATGAAAGCCTTGAGGTGATAGAACGTACGATAAGTTCCTATGGTTCTGTACAGGCAGCCAACCTTGAGAGAGGCTGTTCATGGATAACGCTCTTTATTGCAATGGCTCCTTCGCTTGGTTTCCTTGGAACGGTGATAGGCATGGTAATGTCTTTCGACCAGATTCAGATGGCAGGAGACATTAACCCCACCATCGTGGCATCAGGCATGAAAGTAGCTCTAATCACTACTATCTTCGGCATTATCGTTGCACTTGTGCTGCAACTGTTCTATAACTACATCCTTTCAAAGATAGAACATATAACAGCCCAGATGGAGGAGTCGGCTATTACTTTCCTTGACATAATGGCTGCCATGAAAATGGATGAGGAAGGAGTTAATGGCAATACCAGCGCTTAGGTGAATGATGGAGGTGTAGCATTATGAAGCGTCTCGATTTAAAAAACATACTGCATGGCAGTAAACTTCCGTCGTTGATACTGTATTCTTTTACAGCTGTTACAACGGTGGTCTTTCTGGCATTCTTCCTCGTAGGGTTTGATAGACCGGATGCAGAGCATCCGGCATACAATGCCCCGCAGTTTACTGACCTGCTGATAATATATGGTATCGTGGTTGTTGTGCTGGCTTTAGTCGTGCTTATTTTGTCGATAGTTCTATCGTTGCGCAAAAGGCAAAAGATAACGTCTGAGGAACGACTGCAAAGGCGAATCCGCATCAGTGTAACATCGTTCGCATTCTTTGTGGCAATTCTTTTCCTTTCTTTCTCGTCATCATCTGCGATAATGGTAAACGGAAAGGTATTTGATAATATATTCTGGCTCAAGACATCAGGTGTACTCGTCTCTACATCCATAGTTATGATGTTGGCGACAATCGTTGCCGCAGCTTATGGTATGACAAGATATTACAGGAAAAGGGACAGAAGTGTTGACATGGAGGACATCAGCCTATGATGGAGCCAAGATTCAGACGCAAGCAAGTGCCAGCTTTAAACACTGCATCGACAAGCGACATCTCATTCATGTTGCTTATATTCTTCCTTGTCACGACATCTATGAATCTTGACAAAGGACTTCCCAGGATTCTCCCTCCTGCCGCTCCCTCAGAACAGGTTGAATCTCAGGTCGATAAAGGCTCACTTCTTAGAATTAGCATATCCAGTAACGGTGATGTGAAGTGTGATGGAAGAAAGGTAGATATGAAGCAGTTGTCTTTATATATATCAAGGCATGTGACAAACAGGGGCAAGAAACATGTCGTCCAGCTTGAGACTTCCAGAAAAGCGAAATACGACAATTATTTTCAGGTTCAGCAGGTTATAGTGTCAACCTATCGCAGACTGAGGGAGGAATGGGCTGTAAGACATCTACACAAACGACTTGCATACTGCTCGGCTGCTGAAGTCAGGCTTGTAAGGGAAAATGTTCCTCAGAAAGTAGCTGAGATATATGCAAATGTAGAAGAGGAGGATGGGAGATGAGTATGTTTCTTAAAAAACGCAGGAGCGTGCCAGGACTTAACACATCGTCCTTGCCAGACCTCATTTTCACGGTACTTTTTTTCTTCATGATAGTGACACACATGAGAACAGACAATCCTCGCGTGAAATATACAGAGCCCAGAGGTACCGAACTGTCAAAGCTGCCCAACCGACCAACTATTTATCGCATTTTCATTGGGAAGGAAGTAACAGAAGGAAGCTATAGAATACAATTGAACGACAAATTTGTTTCAATTGCAGATATTGAAGACTTCTTTGTACAGGAAAAGGAGCGTCTGTCTCCTTCTGATGCCGAGAGTATTACGGTTTCTATAAAGGCGGACAGAAATGTTGACATGGGTGTCATAACAGATGTAAAGCAGGCGTTAAGGCGAGCAAATGTGCTTAAAATATCGTATTCGGCTGTTCAGATTGAAAAAAAACATTAAAATCATAGGATTTTCATCCAATTTTGGTTGCTTTTATGTCAATGTGTTGTGTTGTTTTAGTAATATTTTATATCTTTGCAAGATAAATATAACTAATATTTGCGGTTCGATGGTAAGATGTTACGATTTGTAATCTCATTCCTTGGTTATAGATTGTAAGATTTCCGTATCATATATGTAACCAAACAAGACTGTATAATTAATATTATTAATAACAATGGCACATAGAAGTTTAGACAAGTTAGACAAGAAAATCCTCCATCTCATAGCGGAGGATGCAAGGATTCCTTTCCTTGAGGTGGCACGTTCATGCAATGTTAGCGGTGCCGCTATTCATCAGCGTATTCAGAAACTCACAAATCTCGGAGTGCTTAAAGGCTCACAGTTTGTAATTGACCCAGAGAAGATTGGTTACGAGACGTGTGCTTATGTGGGACTGTATCTTAAGAATCCAGAGGATTTCGACAATGTGGTGTCTGCTTTGAGAAAGATTCCAGAGGTTGTGGAGTGCCATTATACAACTGGAGGCTATGACTTGTTTATAAAGATATATGCAATCAATAACCATCATCTTCTTAATATCATCCACGACAAGCTACAGCCGTTGGGACTATCGAGAAGTGAGACTATAATTTCTTTCAATGCCGTTATTGACAGGCCTCTGCCCGTTATTGACCTTCCTGCTGTGGAGAGAGATGATGAGGACGATGATGACGAGGAATAATTTTTTTTTTTGCGGTATTCAATACAACTGGTAAAAAAATTACGCTTTGACAACTGAATTTGTTAGATTGACGGATGATTGTCCATATATTATTCCTCTGATTCTCAATAGCGGAAGTATATTTGTACCGAAGTTTCAAAATTTTTACCATAAATAAATCTGTTACTGTGAAAAGAAACATCATTTTAGTTCTCTGTCTGGCGATGGGATTGCTGACCATCTCGGCACAAGGGAAAAAGCCTGTAGCGAAGAAGACCACTACAGCAGCAGCGAAGAAGACCAACACGCAGGCTACCATAGCCATGGTTGACGCGGGAAGTGGCGTGTCGCTGGAAAAGCCATTGGCTGAAGGTCCCGATACCCTCTACTTCATCAATCAGGTGAGCCGTTCCGTGTTGGCGGTGGACAAGAAGACCGGCAACATCAGTCAATACATTCCGGGAAACCGCGAAAAGATGATTACTGCCATTGGACACGACGGCAAGGACCTCTACATGATGGTGACCAATGTCGGATTGGTGCGCTATGATGGCAATAGCCTCGCAACGTCGTCCCTACTTTTCCACACGAGCGACCCGGGTAAAGGTCTCATTGCTCATCAACGTGCGTTCGAAGGCATCGTGTTCTCACCCAACAAACGCTGGCTGGTGGCCTACGGTAGTGGTGCCATCCTGTTTGACCTGGCGAATGGAGCATGCAAACCTGTCAGGGAGTTCATCACCAGAAACGTAATGAACCTCTTCGTATTTGACGATGGTTCGATGATTGTCGTCATGTCTGACTATATTGTATCTATACCCAACACGGCAGCAGCAACCATCAAGACATATCATGAGACAGAAGGTGGTGCAAAAATCTTCAAGTTTGACGATGATATTAAGGCTTCAGCCATCAAGGATGGTTATCTATATGCCGCCTGGAAGAGATGCATCACAAAGACTCCCCTCCCTTGGCAGGACATCAGTTGGGAGCAAGTATATCAGTTGGAAGGCAGCGACAACGGCTTTTGCAACTTCGCCATGGGACCGAACAGTATCATGGCCGAGTGCAGCGAGTACGGCAAGTATTACATGGAATGGCCATCAAACGATTTCTCTGGCACTCCGAAGGTGACAGACCATATTTCCACTCCCATCAAGGATCCTCTCACGACCTTACCGATGAAAATCCAGCGCAACAGCGACAGACTCCATTTCGACAATGAGGGGAACATCATCATGTATAGTTATAAATACCTTGACATCTATAATCCCAATGGCATCAAGGGATATACCAACCTGAAGAATAAGAGAACAAAGTATAACGAAGAATAAAGGTAGGCTCTTTTCGCAGGATGGTCAATGACGTAATAGATCTTGCGCCCTCCCCAATTCGCCGCCCGCAATGTGCAATCTATAGAATCTAGCATAAATCAACAAACGTTTTAGGTAAGTTCTATAAATTAGCTTGCGATGAGTTTTCGGCCTTCAAACAGGCAGAAGAACAGATAAAGGCAAATAAACAAGCCTTTAAGGACAAAGATAAGGACAAGGATTAGGATTAGAAATAAATCTGAATATGCAGGAGGGGCTTCCAAACTAGTTTTGGAGGCTCCTCTTTATATGATTTTAGGTAGGTCATATCAATTAGTTTGAGATGTATTTACGCCTCTCGTGCCGGACGCTTTCTTTACATGAAGGAGCGTAGCGGTGACTGGGTGAAAAACAAAAACCTACGGCACGAGAGGGGTGAATACTTCCAAGCAGAGTAGAAACGCTACCTCCCATTGAAACCTATTTATAGGACCTGCCTTAAATGCTTCTGCCCTTACTGTAACGGGGATGGTGGAAACGCCATCATGGATAGGACCTAAGCAAATCTGTCGCGGTTGCAACGAAACGCATCAACCCTAAAACCAATTTTTTCTAGGAGATTCCCAGCGACCACCGCCCGATGGTCGCTGGCTATGTGCCGAAGAAAAACGGAAAAGTCCTAGGAAAAAACGGAAAAGCCTTAGGAAAAACAGCAAAATCCTAGAATAAAACGGGGAAAAGCCAAAACCATTCCCAAATCAAAGAAATTGAGGCTGTGTCAAAAGTAACTGACACAGCCTCTTTTCTTTTGTACCCCCAATTGACTCTATGATGCACACGTAAAGAGAAATTGCGCAGTTTTTTAGTTAACAATTATAAAATAGCAAAAAAAGCGTATTATATAGCCAATTCTTTATGCCTTTTTTATTATCTTTGCTTGATTTTTATTGAAAAGTTATATTGCTTTTCAATGGAATTGGCATGAAGCTACTTATGCTGTTTGCAGTTTACACGCCTTGATGTCTTAATGAAATAAATAAAGAAAAAGATAAATATGTTTGAGAATCTTAGTGACAGATTAGAACGCTCCTTCAAAATTCTTAAAGGTGAGGGGAAAATTACAGAAGTAAATGTTGCGACAACATTAAAGGATGTCAGACGCGCGCTTCTTGACGCAGACGTCAACTATAAAGTAGCGAAGGAATTTACGGATAACGTAAAGAAGAAAGCCATGGGCGTGAATGTGCTCACAGCTGTGAAGCCAGGACAACTTATGGTGAAACTTGTACACGATGAGCTTGCACAGCTCATGGGTGGTGAGGCTGTTGGGTTGAAACTCGAAAACAGACCTTCGATAATTCTCATGAGTGGACTCCAGGGTTCTGGAAAGACTACCTTCACAGGTAAGCTGGCGAAGATGCTGAAAGAGAAACAACGCAAGAAGCCATTGCTCGTGGCATGCGATGTGTATCGTCCAGCAGCTATTCAGCAGCTCGGCGTTGTGGGAGAGCAGGTAGGAGTGCCAGTATATTCTGAGCCCGAGAACAAGAATGTAAACGAAATTGCTCAGAATGCTATAAAGAAAGCCAAGGCAGAAGGCAACGATGTCGTTATCATAGATACCGCAGGACGTCTTGCTGTTGATGAACAGATGATGGCGGAGATAGAAAGTCTGAAGCAATGCGTTAATCCGGACGAGACACTCTTTGTCGTTGATTCCATGACGGGACAAGATGCCGTAAACACAGCCAAGACATTCAATGACAGGCTTGACTTCGACGGTGTAGTTCTCACAAAACTTGATGGAGACACAAGAGGTGGAGCAGCATTATCCATAAGGACTGTAGTGACTAAGCCCATCAAGTTCATAGGAACGGGTGAAAAGATGGAAGCGATAGACGTTTTCCATCCTTCCCGTATGGCAGACCGAATCCTTGGCATGGGTGATGTCGTTAGTCTTGTGGAGAGAGCGCAGGAACAGTTTGACGAGGAGGAGGCAAAGCGTCTTCAGAAGAAGATACAGAAGAACCAGTTCGATTTCAACGATTTCCTTGCCCAAATACAGAATATAAAGAAGATGGGAAATATAAAAGACCTTGCGTCCATGATACCAGGCGTAGGAAAGGCTATAAGAGATGTTGATATCGATGATAATGCCTTCAAGAGCATTGAGGCTATTATATACAGCATGACACCAAAGGAACGAAGCCATCCCGAAATACTGAATACGAGCCGAAGGCAGCGTATAGCGAAAGGCTCTGGTACAAATGTGCAGGAGGTGGCAAGACTTATCAAGCAGTTCGATCAGACCCGCAAGATGATGAAGATGGTGACAGGTGGAGGTATGAAAGGTATGATGGGAAGGATGAAAGGCTTCCCTGGTATGCCTAAATTCTAATGTCCACTGACTTTAATGGTGTTACGGAAATGGTGATGACCTTGATGGGCATAACCAACGTGAATACCTAATAACTTGAAAATAGAGAGTAAGTTTATGACTTGCCATACTAAAAAATAATTGATAGTAAAGGAATGCAACTGATAGACGGAAAAGCTACAGCGGCAGCAATAAAGGAAGAAATAGCTGCTGAAGTTGAATGTATTGTAAGAAAAGGAGGCAAGCGTCCCCATTTGGCGGCTGTCCTCGTAGGGCATGACGGCGGCTCTGAAACTTATGTGAGAAATAAAGTCTTGGCATGTGAGCAGTGTGGATTCACATCATCACTTATCAGATACGAGGATGATGTGACAGAAGAAGAACTTCTGGATTGCGTCAGGAAACTTAACGAGGATAAGGATGTCGATGGGTTTATCGTACAACTGCCATTGCCAAAACATATCGATGAACAGAAAGTAATAGAGGCTATTGACTATAGAAAGGACGTTGACGGGTTCCATCCTGTCAATGTGGGCAGGATGGCAATAGGACTCCCATGCTTCATGTCCGCCACACCACTTGGAATCCTTACTCTTCTGCAACGATACAACATTCAGACAAGCGGTAAGAAATGTGTCATACTCGGACGCTCTAATATAGTGGGCAAGCCAATGGCACAGCTTATGATGCAGAAGCAATACGGAGATGCAACAGTAACAGTCTGCCATAGCCATTCTGCCAATCTCAAGGACGAATGCCGAAAAGCAGATGTTATAATAGCTGCTATAGGCAGACCGGATTTCGTCACTGCGGATATGGTAAAGGAAGGTGCAGTTGTAATAGACGTAGGTACGACGAGAGTGCCCGATGCGACAAGAAAGAGTGGTTTCAGACTGAACGGAGATGTTAAGTTTGACGAAGTGGCACCTAAATGTTCCTTCATAACCCCTGTGCCTGGAGGTGTGGGGCCTATGACAATATGCTCCCTGATGAAGAACACTTTAGCTGCAGGAAGACATGACCGCTGAAGAATGGTATAGAAAAGGCAATGACTATCGCCGGCAGGGGGACTGGCAACATGCTATAGACTGTTATCTTGAAGCAGAGGCTATAGACCCATCCTCACCGGCAGTCCATGCAAGGGAGATGCTGCAAGATATCTTGAACTTTTACCATAAGGATGCGTACAATCCTTGAATATGGAATTGAATATAGTGAGAATTATCCTTAAATTATATATATTATGAGTAAAATCAAAGGTGCCATTGTTGTCAATACCGAAAGGTGCAAGGGATGCCAGTTGTGTATCGTAGCTTGCCCGCAGGATGTTATTGGCTTGGCGCAGAAAAAAGTTAATGTACACGGCTATCCGTATGCGGAGCCTATAGCTCCGGATAAGTGTGTGGGATGTTCTTCATGCGCTATTGTCTGTCCAGACGGATGCATTACCGTTTATCGTAAAAAAGTGGAGGATTGATTATGGCAGAACAGGAAGTTAAACTTATGAAAGGCAACGAGGCTATAGCCTATGCTGCCATCAGGTGTGGCGCAGACGGATATTTTGGTTATCCTATAACACCACAGAGTGAGGTTCTTGAGACTCTCGCCATGCTAAAGCCATGGGAGACAACGGGAATGGTTGTCCTTCAGGCGGAGAGTGAAGTTGCCTCCATAAATATGATATATGGCGGCGCAGGAGCAGGAAAAAGAGTCCTGACATCATCCTCAAGCCCGGGTGTAGCTTTGATGCAGGAAGGCATTTCGTATATGGCAGGAGCTGAACTGCCAGGCGTTATTGTCAATGTACAGAGGGGAGGTCCGGGACTTGGTACCATCCAGCCTTCTCAAAGCGACTATTTCCAAGCTACACGTGGTGGCGGTAATGGCGACTATTATGTGATAACGCTGGCTCCTAACTCAGTGCAGGAGATGGCAGATTTCGTAGATCTTGCATTCGAGCTGGCTTTTAAATACAGGAATCCTGCAATGATTCTCTCTGATGGAGTAATAGGACAGATGATGGAGAAAGTAGTCTTGCCGCCAGAAAAGCCAAGGAGGACAGACGAAGAGATAAGGAAAGAGTGCCCTTGGGCAACGGTTGGAAGGTCAAAGGACAGGAAACCTAATATCTTGACATCCCTTGAACTTAAGCCGGAGGCAATGGAGGTCAGGAATATACATCTTCAAAAGAAGTACGAGGAGATAAAGGCCAACGAGGTAAGGTATGAGTCCATGCACGTAGATGATGCCGACTATATCATCGTTGCTTTCGGAAGTGCAGCCCGTGTGTCTGAGAAAGCAATTGAGATAGCGCATGAAGAAGGATTGTCTCTTGGGCTTTTCAGACCAATAACGCTATGGCCTTTCCCAGAAAAAGAGATAAAGGCATTGGCTGAAAACAAGAAAGGAATACTTGTGGTTGAAATCAATGCAGGACAGATGGTAGAGGATGTCCGCCTTGCTGTTAATGGAGCCTTGCCTGTAGAACATTTCGGCAGACTGGGCGGTATAGTTCCAGAACCAGAAGAGATTGTTAACGCTTTGAAGGAGAAATTGCTATGAAAGATATAATAAGTCCGGAGAATCTGGTTTACAAGAAACCAACTCTGATGAACGACACACCAATGCACTATTGTCCAGGTTGTTCACACGGCGTGGTGCATAAACTTGTAGCAGAGGTAATAGAGGAAATGTCAATGGAGGAGAAGACAGTAGGAGTCTCTCCTGTAGGATGTGCTGTGTTTGCATATAGATATCTTGACATAGACTGGCAGGAGGCTGCACATGGACGTGCACCTGCTGTTGCTACTGCTTTGAAAAGACTTATGCCTGACAGACTCGTTTTCACATATCAGGGTGATGGCGACCTTGCATGTATTGGAACATGTGAGACAATACACGCCTTGAATCGTGGCGAGAACATAACCATAATATTCATCAACAATGCTATTTATGGAATGACAGGTGGACAGATGGCGCCAACAACGCTTATAGGTCAGAAGACTGCCACATGTCCATACGGCAGGACACCTGAACTCCATGGATATCCTTTGAAGATAACAGAGATTGCAGCCCAGCTTGAGGGCACCTGCTATGTGACCAGGCAAAGCGTTGAAAGCGTGGGTTCTATCCGTAAGGCAAAAAAAGCCATACGCAAGGCTTTTGAGGCATCCATGCAGGGTAAAGGCTCCTCACTTGTTGAGATAGTTTCTACTTGCAATAGTGGATGGAAACTGTCTCCGGTAAAGGCAAACAAGTGGATGGAGGAGAATATGTTTAAATTCTATCAAAAAGGTGACTTAAAAGATACAACTGAGCTATGAAAAAGGAAATTATCATAAGTGGATTCGGAGGACAGGGTGTCCTTTCCATGGGTAAGATTCTGGCTTATTCTGGTCTTATGGAGAATAAGGAGGTGACCTGGATGCCAGCCTATGGTCCAGAACAGAGAGGCGGTACAGCCAATGTGACTGTCATTGTTAGCGAGGAACGTATCTCTTCACCTATCCTTAGCAAGTATGACGTTGCCATTGTACTCAACCAGCCATCGCTTGATAAGTTTGAAGAGAAAGTGAAGCCGGGAGGGATACTTATTTATGATGGATATGGTATCATCAACCCACCTACAAGGAAGGATATCAATGTTTATCGCATTGACGCAATGGACAAGGCTGCAGAAATGCAGAACTCCAAGGTCTTCAACATGATTGTGTTAGGCGGATTGCTGAAGGTGTGTCCAGTTGTAAGCACGGATGGTATAAGCAAGGCTTTGTTCAAGAGCCTTCCAGAACGCCACCATCCACTAATACCACTTAACATGCAAGCCGTCGATGAAGGTATGAATATTATAACTAAGATATGATGGATATATCTTGATTGTATAATATTACATACACCTTATTATATATATGCCGGGCTCCTCACAGTCCGGCATCTTATTTCAGTTAGATGGATTATTTTTTGACTCATCGTGTGCAATCGTTTGTGCGTAATAAATACAGGCTATTCGGTATAAGAAATATACATAATAATTGAGTAATATCATTTAAATGGTATAAATATTGGTATTTTTGACTGAAATGTGATAAAAACTCTTTAAATAATTTGGTTCTTTGATGAAATTTTTATTACTTTGCACCCAAATACGAAAGTATGGATAAATATTTACTAATTTAATAAAAAGCAAAAATGAAAAAGTTAGTTTTATTATTTGCAGCTGCAACAATGGCAGTTTCTCTTTCTGCACAGACAGTAGAGGAAAGCAAAGTATTTGACAACATTTATGTTGGTATCAATGGTGGTGTAGCTACTAAGACAACTGGCAACCGTTGGCTGAGCAACCTCAACCCTAACGCAGGAATCCGCGTAGGACGTTGGTTCACTCCAGTATTTGGTCTCGCTGTTGAGGGTTCTGCTTATTTCAACGACAGGGCTGCTGGTCATCATTCAAACATCTTCGGTGCATACGCAGGCAACACACACACTACTGTTACTTTCGTTAACACTTCTCTTCTCGGAACCGTTAACTTCAGCAATCTCTTTGGTGGTTACAAAGGTACTCCACGCGCATTCGAGGTAGCTGGTGTTTATGGTATGGGTTGGGCACACGCATTTGGTTGCGGTGGTCACAGAGCAGACGCTCTTACTTCAAAGGCTGGTGTTGACTTCGCTTACAACTTCGGTTCTGACAAGCAGTGGCAGGTATATGTAGAGCCTTCTATCACATGGGCACTCTACGGAAACAGAGACCTTGGCTACAATGGTGCTTACAACCTGAACAAGTCTTTCGTTCAGCTTAACGCTGGTGTTGTTTACAAGTTCAAGAACTCTAACGGCACACACAACTTCAAGATTGCTCGCCTTTATGACCAGGCAGAGGTTGACGCTCTTCAGGCACAGATCAATGAGCTTCGCAACCGCAAGCCAGAGGTTGTCGAGAAAGTTGTTGAGAAGCCAGTTGAAATCGTTAAGGAGGTTAACGTGGCTAACGACCTTATCTTCGTAACATTCGCACAGGGCAAGTCTGTCCTCACAGCTGATGCTAAGAAGGCTCTTGATGAGGTTGCAGAGGGCAAGCACGTACAGATTATCGGTACAGCTTCTCCAGAGGGTAGCAAGGCTCTTAACGACAAGCTTTCACAGGCTCGTGCTGACGTAGTTGCTGGCTATCTCAAGGCTCGTGGCGTTGTTATCGACGAGGCTACAGGTAAGGGTGTTCAGGGTACTACATCTAACCGTCTTGCAATTGTTTATGTAAAGTAATAGCAAATTAGAATAAGTGATTTGTAAAAGTATTTTTATCCCTGATGTCATTTTAGACATCAGGGATTTTTTTTCTTCTTTTTTCTTCTTTTTCTACTGCCGCAAGACATTCTTTTTCATAATATATTTGTCCTTTAGGGAAAGTTTACATCTTAGAGAGTCCTCTATATAACTAACTTGCCAAGTATGTAGTGCATTTGCTGTTTTTATTCATGTCGTTAGTTATGAAATAACACTTTTATCCGTTAAAAAAGTTTCTTATTGTATATTTTTAAGATTGTTATATGATAATCAGTAGCTTTTTTGAAAGTTATTGCTCAAAATAGTTGCATGTTAGATAATTTCTGTGTACCTTTGCATTCGCATTTAAACATTTTGGATTAAATTAGTCCGGATAAAATAAATGGTCATAAAAACGATATGGGACATAAATTGAGGAGTGCAGTATGCACTGAAGGTAGAAAGATGGCAGGAGCCAGGGCACTGTGGGTGGCAGCTGGTATGAAGCATGAACAGTTTGGCAAGCCGGTTATAGCGGTTGTCAATTCATTTACACAATTTGTTCCTGGTCATACTCATCTGCACGAAATAGGACAGATAGTTAAGAAAGAGATAGAGGCTATGGGTTGCTATGCGGCTGAGTTCAATACTATAGCTATAGATGATGGTATTGCCATGGGACATGATGGAATGCTATATTCCCTTCCGAGTCGTGATATTATAGCAGACTCTGTGGAATATATGGTCAATGCCCATAAGGCAGATGCAATGATATGTATTTCAAACTGTGACAAGGTTACTCCAGGAATGCTCATGGCTTCAATGAGGCTGAATATACCCGCCGTGTTCTGCTCTGGAGGTCCTATGGAGGCAGGAAGGTGGAAGGGTGAGAACGCTGACCTCATAACTGCTATGGTGAAAGGTGCCGACATGTCGATTGACGATGAGGAGATAAGAAAAATAGAGCAGTGCGCTTGTCCTGGTTGTGGCAGCTGCTCTGGTATGTTCACAGCCAATTCCATGAATTCACTTACAGAGGCTATGGGCTTGTCCTTGCCTGGAAATGGAACTATCCTTGCTACTCATGCCAATAGGGTTCAGCTCTTCAAAGATGCAGCAAGACTGATTGTGAAGAATGCCCTTTCTTATTATAACGATGGTGATGAGAGTGTTCTGCCAAGAAGTATTGCAACACGTCAGGCTTTCCTCAATGCGATGACTCTTGACATAGCTATGGGAGGAAGCACCAATACTGTCCTTCATCTGCTCGCTGTAGCTCAGGAGGCTGAAGTGGATTTCAGGATGAATGATATAGATATACTTAGCCGTAAAGTTCCATGCCTGTGCAAACTTTCGCCTAACACGCAGAAATACTCAGTTCAAGAGTGTAACAGGGCAGGAGGCATACTTGGCATCATGGCGGAGCTTGAGAAAGGAGGATTGATAGATACAACCGCCATGCGCGTAGATGGTATGACGGTTGGCGAGGCAATCGACAAGTATTCTATAACAAAGAATGACATTTCGTCTGAGGCAGACAGGATTTACCATAGTGCACCAGGAAGACAGTTCTCTACAGTGATGGGTTCACAGGATTCAAAGTGGGAAAGCCTTGACGTTGACCGTCAGTCGGGATGTATCAGAGACATAGAACATGCATATACAAAAGATGGTGGGCTTGCCGTGTTGTTTGGCAATATAGCTCAGGATGGTTGTGTCGTCAAGACAGCAGGTGTTGACCCTGAACTGTGGCATTTCAGGGGTCCTGCAGTGGTGTTTGATTCTCAAGAGGAAGCATGTGATGGCATCTTGTCAGGCAAGGTTAAGAGTGGTGATTGTGTCGTAATAACACATGAAGGTCCAAAGGGCGGTCCGGGAATGCAGGAAATGCTTTATCCTACGTCATATATAAAGAGTATGCATCTGGGAAAAGAATGCGCCTTGATAACGGACGGACGCTTCTCTGGAGGAACAAGCGGACTGAGCATAGGTCATATTTCCCCTGAAGCTGCCGCTGGTGGCAATATCGGTAAGATTAAGGATGGTGATATCATAGAGATAGACATACCATCTCGCTCCATAAATGTTCTTTTGGATGAAGAAGAACTTGCGGCAAGAGAACAGCAACCTTTGAAGCGTAAACGTATAGTAAGCAAGGCTCTCCGTGCATACGCTCAGAGTGTAAGCTCAGCCGACAAGGGAGGAGTCAGGATAATAGAATAAGTGAGTATTTAATAATGTTTAATACAGAATTCTACACCAGGCATATATAATATATGGTATAGGATTTTGTCGTGAGAATATTTATGAAAGAGACAATAACTGGTGCAGAGGCATTGATGAGATCTCTAAAGTCAGAAGGGGTAAAGACAATATTCGGATATCCCGGTGGAGCCATAATGCCTGTTTTCGATGCACTTTATTCATACACACGTGGAGAAAGAAAAGCATTTGACCACATACTTGTCAGGCACGAGCAGGCAGCGGCACACGCTGCGGAAGGTTATGCCCGTGTGTCAGGAGATGTAGGTGTATGCATAGTAACAAGTGGTCCTGGAGCAACAAACACTCTTACTGGTGTTGCAGACGCCATGATGGATTCCACTCCTATGGTTGTTATAGCTGGTCAGGTTGGCACAGGTGCGCTCGGAACTGATGCTTTTCAGGAAGTAGATCTTGTAGGCGTTGCCCAGCCGATATCAAAATGGAGCTATCAGATTAGGCGTCCAGAGGATGTTGCCTGGGCAGTAAGTAGGGCATTCTATATCGCACGCAGTGGTCGTCCTGGACCTGTTGTCCTTGATTTCCCGAAAAATGCCCAGACACATACCTGTGAATGGAATCCAGTAAAAGTAGATCATGTACGCTCATATAGACCATATCCGATAATCGATGAAGATGTGGTAGCAGAGGCAGCCGAGATTATTAATAATTCAAAGCGTCCATTGGCGCTTGTAGGACAAGGCGTAGAGCTTGGTAATGCTCAGACGGAACTCCTTGAGTTCCTTGAGAGAGCAGATATTCCTGCTGCACGTACTCTTCTCGGACTATCGGCGTTGCCTTCCAGCCATCCTCTTAATATGGGTATGCTTGGCATGCATGGCAATTATGCGCCTAACATAAAAACACAGGAGTGTGATGTTCTTATTGCCGTTGGTATGAGGTTCAGCGACCGTGTCACTGGTCTTCTCTCCACCTATGCCCGTCAGGCTAAGGTAATCCATCTGGATATTGACCCCTCTGAAATAGACAAGAATGTAAAGACGACGGTAGCAGTTGTAGGAGATTGTAAACAGTCGTTGCCAGCAATAACAAGGTTGCTGAATAAGAATGTCCATCGTGAATGGAGAGAAAGTTTCCGCAAGTATCATGAGATGGAGCAGGAAAAAGTCATTGAGCCAGCCATTCATCCTGTTCAAGGACCATTGCTTATGGGAGAGATTGTAAATGCCGTTGCAGAATTGACGGGAGGGAATGCCGTGCTTGTCAATGATGTAGGTCAAAACCAGATGTTCTCTTGCCGCTATTTCAGATACAACAACAATAGGTCTGTTGTTACAAGTGGTGGTCTTGGAACCATGGGTTTCGGACTTCCCGCTGCTGTCGGAGCCTGCTTCGCTACAGACAGGACCGTTTGTTTCTTTACCGGAGATGGTGGGTTGCAGATGAGCATCCAAGAGTTTGGGACAATTATGGAACAGCGTCTGCCTGTCAAGATTTTCCTCCTGAACAATAATTATCTTGGCAACGTACGCCAATGGCAGGATATGTTTTTTGGACAGAGAAAGTCATTCACCAGAATGTTGAACCCAGACTATAAGAGCATATGCTGTGGTTATGGCATTTCATATGATGTAGTGGTTGACCGTTCTGAATTACTCGCAAAAATAGAGAGAACGCTTGCAGCAGAAGGTCCCTGCCTACTGGAGTGCGCTGTAAAAGAGGAGGATAATGTTCTGCCAATGACACCCCCGGGCAATAGTGTTGACGATATGTTGTTGGAAATTAATATATGATAACAGATGGAAGACAAGAAATTTTATACCCTGCTTGTGTATTCTGAGAATATAGCCGGTATCCTTAACCAGATTACGGCTGTCTTCACACGCAGACAGGTCAACATAGAAAGTCTGAACGTGTCGGCTTCCAGCATACGTGGAATACACAAATACACAATCACGGCATGGAGTGACCCCGACCAGATATCTAAAATAACAAAACAGATAGAGAAAAAAATAGATGTTGTAAAAGCCAACTACTATACGGATGATGAGATATTCATCCATGAAATAGGTCTATACAAAATCTCTACCCAGATACTTCTTGAGAATCCAGAAGTGTCTCGAACCATTCGCCATCATGACGCACGTATAATGGAGGTTAATCCCACATATAGCACAGTCCTGTTAGCAGGACTAACGGAAGATGTGACAGGCTTGTATGAATGTCTTGACAAGTTTGGATGTATCCTGCAATACAGTCGGTCAGGGCGTATTGCTGTAACGAGGAGTTTTGACGAACCGGTATGCAATTATCTTCATGAACAGGAAAAGATAGAGAATGGCAACATCTGAAAAAGTAGGAAAATACAGATTCCTTTCCGAGCCGTTCCATTGCGATTTTTCAAAGAGGTTGTTTATGGGACATCTTGGCAACCATTTGCTTAATGCAGCGGATTTCCATTCCAATGAGCGCGATTTTGGCATGAACTATCTGAATCCTATTCATAAGACATGGGTATTGTCGCGCCTTGCAGTTGAAATGGACGAAATGCCGTTGGCTTATACACCTTTCTTTGTTGAAACGTGGGTGGAAAGTGCAATGAGGTTCTTTACCAATAGAAATTTCAAGGTTGAGGATGCAGACACGGGAAAGGTATATGGCTATGCAAGAAGTGTGTGGGCGATGATAGACACTGACACCCGCCAGCCTGCAGATATTTTTTCTGTACGTGATGGAGCTATTAGGAATTATATCTTAAATGATAAGGAATGCCCGATAGAGAAAAGTTCAAGGGTCAAGATGAATGGCAATGCTCATGTTGTCAACACCGTTAAGACTTGTTATAACGATGTTGATATAAACGGGCATGTTAATTCCATAAAATATATAGAACATATACTCGACCTTTTCAATATGCAATGGTATAGAGAACACTGGTTGAAACGCTTTGAGATAGCCTATGTAGCTGAGAGTTATTTTGGAGATACACTGTCTTTCTATATGGAGAATCTGACGGAAAAAGACTTTTGCATAAGCGTCAGGAAGTCTAATCCTGATATAAATGACGAAAAAGAAGTGGAAGTTTGTAGAAGTTTACTTAAATTCGTAAAAGATTGAAATAAAATTTGGTGGATTGATAATAAATTATTATCTTTGCACGTGTAAACATAAAACGACTGATAAGATAGAATCGTGGCATGTTATTTGTCACATAAAACTAAAAACATATTGATATATGGCAGAAATGAATTTTGGTGGCGTAATAGAAACAGTAGTCACCAGTAAAGAGTTTTCACTTGAGAAAGCACGTGAAGTGCTGAAAAACGAAACTATTGCGGTAATAGGTTATGGAATTCAGGGACCGGGTCAGGCAGGCAACCTTCGTGACAATGGCTTCAATGTCATTGTAGGACAGCGTGAAGGCAAGACCTATGACAAGGCTGTGGCAGATGGTTGGGTGCCAGGCGAAACATTGTTCTCAATAGAAGAGGCAGCCGAGAAAGGCACTATCGTATGCATGCTCTTGTCTGACGCAGGACAGATTGCTGCTTGGCCAAAAATAAAGAAGTATCTTACTCCTGGCAAAGCCCTGTATTATTCACATGGATTCGCAATAAATTGGAGTGACAGAACAGGTGTAGTACCACCTGAGGATATTGATGTGATAATGGTCGCACCCAAGGGCTCCGGTACTTCCCTTAGAACAATGTTCCTTGAGGGTAGGGGACTCAATTGCTCGTATGCTGTCTATCAAGATGCAACGGGTAAAGCTGAAGAGCGTACGATAGCCTTTGGTATCGGTATTGGAGCTGGTTATCTGTTCAAGACTACTTTTGAGCGTGAGGCAACATCAGACCTGACAGGTGAGCGTGGATCTTTGATGGGAGCTATTGAAGGACTGCTTGAGGCTCAGTATCAGGTGCTTCGTGAGCATGGACATTCTCCGTCTGAAGCTTTCAATGAGACGGTAGAGGAGTTGACCCAGAGCTTAGGTCCTTTGTTCGGAGAGAAAGGTATGGATTGGATGTATGCGAACTGCTCGACAACGGCACAGCGCGGTGCTCTTGATTGGGCTCCACGATTCCGTGACGCAATCAAGCCTGTTATGGAATGGCTGTATCTGTCAGTAAAGAGTGGTAACGAGGCTCAGATTTCCATAGATAAGAATTCTCAGCCAGATTATCGTGAGAAACTTAATGAGGAGCTTAAGGCTATGAGAGAGAGCGAGATGTGGCGCGCAGGTGCGACAGTTCGCCAGTTAAGACCAGAAAACAACTAAATCTTTTTCGTACATAATGTTTGAGCGTGGGGATGTCTTTCCGTGGTGGAAAGGCATCCCTCTTTTTCTATTCTATGATATATGTGCATGTTAGTAACATCTCACCCTATAACTATAGGTGGACATCAGACGCATTGACTTCAATAATCCAGGTGCAATGCTTTGCAATGGCACATGCAAAGCTTTGCGATGACACATGCAAAGCTTTGCGTTGGCACTTGCAATAGTATTGCGTTGTCAATAGCAATAGTATTGCGTGAAGTTGTTCAGTTCTTAAAGATGTATATGCCATCAATATATATATATTCTTCAGAGATTAGATATTGTAGTGCTGCTTTCACAAGAACCTCATCAAAAAGGAGAGTCTTAAGTTCAACAATGCTGTGCTTCTCATTGTCGGATAATAGATTGAGGATTGCCTCCTTGGCAGGAGACAACAAGTCTTCCGAGCAGAAGTTGCTGTCTGAGGATATGCATATATCGCACATGCCGCACTCATGTGCATTATATTCCCCGAAATATCCCAACAACTGTTGACTTCTGCAAATATAGTCGTTCCTAAGATAAAGAATCATTGACTCAATCCTTGTAGAGAACTCACTCTTCAAGTTGTCGTATATATCTTTTGAAAGGACGATATCTTTACCGTCAATGCGGTCGATGTTGTACTTTATGTAAGGTATGTTCTTACGTGGTTGGAAATCAACGATTCTTCTTTTGTGGAGTGAACGTAGTGTCATGTATATCTGGTCGCGTGTCAGACATGTGTCACTTGCTATTACAGATTCGTCGATATATCTATAGTCAGTAAATAGTCCGCTGTATCTTCTGAGCAATGTAGTAGTGACTCTGTTTTCCTCCTCGCTCGACTCTTTTAGATAGTACAACTCATCTCTCGATAGGATGAACTTCAGTCTGGATCTTGTGTCAGGCATCGGCTCATAGTCGATATATCCGGCATTTTTAAGAATATGAAGAGCTGCATCTACCCTTATGGGGAAATATTTATAAACCATGCAGAATTTTTCCAAACTCAGTTCGAAGACATGTCCTCTGCCACTGTTTATTCCAATCTCGAAGAAATAAGCAAGGTGGTCATAGACATCCCTAATGAACTCCTTGGGAGGATAAGTGTCTTCAATACGTTTTCTAAGTCTGGTGTCATCTCCCCCGCTGAACAAGAGTACTGCATAGGACTTCTTTCCGTCACGTCCAGCTCTGCCTGCCTCTTGGAAATAAGCCTCAAGATTTGAAGGACAGTCGTAGTGGATTACCATCCTTACGTCTGTTTTGTCAATACCCATTCCAAAAGCATTTGTAGCAACAATCACCCTTTTCTCTCCGCTTTGCCATTCTTCCTGTCTTTTCTCTCTGGTAGCGGTATCAAGCCCTGCATGGTAGAAAGAAGCATTAATGGCATTTTCAACAAGATAATCTGCAAGTTCCTTTGCCCTGCCTCTGCTCCTGACATATACTATGGCACTTCCGGCAACTTTATTCAGGATATGAGTCATCTCTTCCTTCTTGTTGTCAGTCCTCCTTACGATATACGACAGGTTTTGACGCATGAAACTCATGCTGAAGACATTCTTTTCCCTGAATTCCAATTTGTCCTGAATGTCTTCAACAACTTTAGGCGTGGCAGTGGCAGTAAGGGCAAGAACCGGAATGTTAGGCAGTAATTTGCGTATTTCTGCAATTTTCAGATAGTCAGGTCGGAAGTCATATCCCCATTGACTGATACAATGAGCCTCGTCAACTGTTATGAACGAGATTCTCATCCTTTTTAGTTTGGATAAGAACAATTCACTCTTGAGACGTTCCGGTGAAACATACAACAAGCGTATGTCTCCGAGAATACAGTTCTCAAGAATCTTCATTACCTCTCCATGACTTTGTCCGGAATACAGGGCGTATGCTTGAATTCCTCTGTCTCTAAGACCGTCAACCTGGTCTTTCATGAGGGCTATAAGTGGAGATATGACAAGACATGTCCCTTTATGTGCCAATGCGGGTACTTGAAAAGTAATAGACTTTCCTCCGCCTGTAGGCATTAATCCAAGAGTATCCTTTCCACTCTCGATACTTGATATGATTTTTTCCTGTATTCCTCTGAAACTGTCGTATCCCCAGTAATGCCTAAGGATTTCCTTGTAATCTGCCATCGTTAAGTAATCGTTTGTTTATGGAAAGGACATATTACATTATGGGGAAGTCCTAAATGGAATCGTCATTCTCGTTAGGGAGAATGTCCTCAATCTGCAATTGTACAGCCCCATGCTTAAAGACATTGTCTTCTATTGTGTATGCGATGTCGAAACTACGTCTTGACTTTATGTATCTTGCCGCTGCACTCTGTCCGAAAGCAATGCCGTTCATCACATTGTTCGATTTGGAGTCAACCAATTCCAGTTTGATGTGTTCTTGCTCGCGTCCCACAACCTTGCTCGTTCCAAAATCATATACCATGTCTGTGCGGAATACAGGTTTAGGATTTCCTGGTCCGAAAGGAGCGAATTTTTTCAGGTCACCATATAGTTTCCTGTTTATATCCTTGAAGTCTATTACTGCATCTATCTCAAGAACAGCCTCTGTCTGTTCTGGTTCTATATGCTCCTCAACATAAGATTGGAATCTCTTGCGGAATTCTTTCACATTGTCCCATTTCAAAGTGAGTCCTGCAGCGTATGTGTGTCCGCCAAAGTTCAATAAGAGGTCTCTGCAACTCTTTACGGCAGCATAGACGTCAAATCCAGCTACACTCCTTGCTGAACCAGTCGCCACATTGTTATCCCTTGTGAGTACAACCGTGGGTCGGAAATAAATTTCTGTCAGTCGTGAAGCTACAATTCCAATAACGCCCTTTTTCCAATTTTCATCATACAGTACGATACTTGACTGGTGTTTTAGGCTCTCAAGACGTGCTACAATCTGGTTAGCCTCTTCGGTCATGTGCCTGTCAACGTCTTTTCTTTGTTCGTTATATTCATTAATATGCTTCGCTTCGTTTAGTGCTGTAGCCAAGTCTCTCTCAACGAGTAGGTCAACAGATGCCTTCCCATTGTCCATTCTGCCTGATGCATTTATGCGTGGACCAATCTTGAACACGATGTCGCTCATGGAGAGTTCCCTTCCCCTTAACCCACATATCTCTATTATGGCATTCAGTCCTATGCTTGGGTTCTGGTTTAGCTGTCTTAGTCCATGATACGCAAGGATTCTGTTTTCGTCAGTGACAGGTACAAGGTCAGCAGCAATACTTACCGCACAAAAGTCGAGCAGAGGTATAAGCCTGGTGAAGGGTATTCCATTGTTTTTAGCAAAAGCCTGCATGAATTTGAATCCTACTCCGCATCCACATAAGTCTTTAAAAGGATAAGTGTCATCCGGACGTTTTGGATTTAGTATTGCCTTTGCTGGAGGTAAGGTCTCGTCAGGCATGTGATGGTCGCAAATTATGAAGTCTATTCCAATTTCCTTTGCCTTTGCTATTTCCTCTACAGCTTTTATTCCACAGTCAAGAATGATGACTAATCCCACGCCAGTCTCCTTGGCATACAGTATTCCTTTATGGCTCACACCATAACCTTCGTCATATCTGTCTGGTATGTAGTAGTCAATGTTGGAGTAGTATTGGCGTAGGAACTTATATACAAGAGCTACGGCGGTGCAGCCATCTACATCGTAGTCTCCGTAGATTAGTATGCGTTCTTTCCTTCCTATAGCATCATTAAGCCTGTCAACGGCAAGGTCCATGTCTTTCATGAGGAAAGGGTTTATCAGGTCAGATAACTGTGGTCTAAAAAACCTCTTTGCCGCAGACTCTGTTGTTATACCTCTCCTTATGAGAAGCCGTGCGAGTATTGGGCTGATTGACAGCTTATCCCCCAGTTCCTTAGCCGCTTGCCTCTCCTCTGGTGTAGCTTCGTTTATATTCCATTTGAAATGCATGTATGTCGATTTTTTTGTTTTTCCAAAGATTATGCGAAAGTGAAATCAGGTGTAAAGTTACGAATAATTATCGAGAATATTACATTATTATGTTTTTTTATTAAACCCAAATTGGTCGTCATTAGACTATTAAGCGCAAACAGGCCTCCTTTTTGTCATAAGTAACACCATTGTTCGGTTACAATAGTACCACATTCTCCCTTAAAACGAAACAAATATCTGCTCAACAATATGAGTGGTAATCATCATGACGATAATTGCAGAATTGGGATATAGGTCCCTTGATACTGTACAATAAAGAAGTGTGCATTAAACCTCCTGTCATGGATGTTTAGTGCACACCTAAGAAATATTGGGGGGATATATATATCCTTAAGCCTAATGTCAGTGTCCGTGCGTTCTACATGGAAGAGCAGAAGAACAGGATAATAATCTGCGCTGTAAATATTCTGAGAAACATGCTGAGAGGATATACGGTGGAGTATCCTATGGCAGGAGCCTCTTTGTTGCAGACGGAGTTGGCGTAAGCCAGTGCTGGTGGGTCTGTATATGTACCGGCAAGCATTCCCATGATGGTGAAGTAGTTGAATTTGAACTTCAGACGAGCTATCGTGCCAACTATGAGTATAGGTATTATGGTTATAAGGAATCCTGTGCCCACATATTTAAGTCCATCGCCTTGTACTACCGTTTCCCAGAATCCTGCTCCAGCCTTGATGCCTACTGACGCAAGGAACAGCACGAGTCCTATTTCCCTTAGCATCATGTTGGCAGACGTTGTGGTATATGTCACAAGCTTCATCCTGTATCCATATCGTCCTATGAGGATGGCAATGATGAGCGGTCCTCCTGCAAGTCCAAGCTTTAGAGGTACTGGCATGCCTGGTATGGCGAGAGGCAGGCTTCCGAATAATATTCCGACGATTATCCCCACGAAGATGGTGGCGATATTTGGTGCATCAAGCCTCTTGACAGAGTTTCCCATGAGTTCTGCAACTCGATTGACATTTTCCTCTGGACCAACAACCATTATCTTGTCTCCCACATGAAAATGGTGATTGCGGCTTGCAAACAAATCCATTCCCTGTCTGGTTATTCTAGTCACATTGACACCATAGACACTTGAGAAGTGCATCTTTCCAAGTGTTTTTCCGTTCATGGATGAGTTTGTTACTATGATTCTTTTTGATATAAGAACTTGCTGCTGGTCGTCTTCCTTGAGCTCCGTTTCTATCTCCGGACCAATAAAAGCCTTTATTGCCTCGGCATCAGCCTCTGCACAAACTATGAGAACATCGTCGTTAAGTTCGAGTATTGTGTTCCTGTTTGGTATTGATACCACATCATTATGTCTGATACGTGTGCATACGATGTCTCTGTTTAGGAATTCAGAAATCTGTTTAAGGTTGCGTCCTGCAATATATGAGTTAGCTACCTTAAGATGCATGGAGTGTGGTTTAGCATGTGGGTTCTCTGCCTCAGCCTCATTTAGTTTTTCCTCCTCATCCTCGAAGCTGATATGGCAAATGTATTTTATAGCGAGTGTTGCTCCTATTATTCCAAGAACACCGAGAGGATAGGCACATGCATAACCTGACGCTATAGTTGGGGCATTCCCGTTCGTAAATACTGAAGTCAAAGCCTCATTGGCAGCTCCAAGTCCTGGAGTGTTGGTTACGGCACCATACAGGGTACCAACCATCATAGGCAGATTGTTTGGGTTTGTCGTGTCGAAAAAGAGGTAGTAGCATGCGAACATCACACCCACATTGAGAAGGACTGCCACTATTGACAGCATGTTCAACTTTATTCCTGCTTTTCCAAAACTTTCAAAGAAGCCTGGTCCAACTTGAAGACCAATCATAAACACAAACAGAATCAGTCCGAAGTCTTGAAGGAACGTGAGTGTGGATGTGGGGCCAGTGAATCCTACATGACCGGCTACAATGCCTGCAAAAAGTACAAATGTCACACCGAGCGAGACACCGCCAATCTTTATTTTCCCTAAATACACTCCAATCGCTATGACGATTGAGTAGAGCAACACAATATGTGCTACGGAATCCTGTGTCGTAAATAAATTAATAAGCCAATCCATATTTCCTGAGTTATGTTTCTTTTTTACGGTGCAAAGTTAGTAAATAATGTTGAGAAAAGTGAAAAATACGATAGTCTATTGATGACTTCATTCCTTTCATCTACCGATGTTGGATGTATTTGGATTATTTTTTGATTTATCTCAACATGTTTCTGATTGTTGATGTAGGAAAAACCAGAAAGCTATGAGTTTGCCATTTCATTCGTATTGTCTGAGAGCGGCAAGCAGCTCAGTGTTCTCACCCTTGGTGCCTATCGTTATTCTCAGACAGTTGTCACATAGTGTCACTCTCGTCCGGTTTCTTACTATAATGCCCTTTTCCTTCAGATAGTTGTATATTGTCTGGGCATCTGTCATACGGGCAAGGAAGAAGTTTGCATCGGTAGGATATACTTTCTCACAGCAAGGAAGCAGGTTGAAAGCCTCAATCATGTGTGAGCGTTCCTGCAACAACAATCTTACCCATCCTTCAACGTCATATCTTTCCTCGATAGCCCCCATCGCCTGCATCTGTGTGAGGGTATTGATGTTATAAGGATATTTAACCTTATTGAATAACTCAATAATCTGCTCGTTTGCGAATGCCATGCCGAGTCTTATGGCTGCACATCCCCATGCTTTGCTGAACGTGTTCAGGACAATCATATTCTGGAATTCAGGCAGCCTTTCTCTGAATGAAGGTTTTGAGGAGAAATCCGAGTATGCCTCATCCACAACAACTATTCCATCAAATTTGTGGAGAATTGTCTCCACTGCTTTATAGTCAAGGTTGTTTCCAGTGGGGTTATTGGGTGAACATAGCCATATTGCTTTTGTGTTCTTGTCGCAAGAAGCCAGCATCTTTTCAGCATCAACATCGAAATTGCTGTCAAGCAATACCTTCCTGTATTCCACGTCATTGATGTCTGCACACACCTTGTACATGCCGTATGTTGGCTCTATAGCCACAACATTGTCAAGGCCTGGACGGCAAAAGACTCTATAAACAAGGTCGATAGCCTCGTCAGAACCATTGCCAAGGAATATATTGCCTTCTGGTACATTCTTCACCTTGGCAATCTTCTTCTTCAGTTCCAGTTGCAGAGGGTCAGGATATCTATTCAATGGTTTGTTGTATGGATTCTCGTTGGCATCAAGAAACACCTGTGCTTTTTCTCCGCTGAACTCATTCCTGGCGCAGCTGTAGGGTTCAAGTTTCCACACGTTGGGACGTACAAGTTGTTCAAGTGTTCTCATTTATCAATACTTTTTATTCTTACTGTCATGGCATTGCGGTGTGCCTCAAGTTGCTCATGTCTTGCCATGGTTTCCACTGCCCTGCCTATACTCCTGATTCCTTCCTCCGTTATGTGCTGGAATGTAATTTTCCGGCAGTAACTGTCAAGGTTGACACCGCTGTAAGCCTTGGCATATCCATGTGTCGGTAGTGTATGGTTGGTGCCACTGGCATAGTCACCAGCACTTTCGCATGCGTATTTTCCAAGGAAAACAGAGCCGGCATTAACAACTTTGTCAGCGAGTTCCATGTAGTCAGAAGTTGATATTATCAGATGTTCCGGAGCATATATGTTACTTATTTCAATTGCCTCCTCTGTCGTTTTCACCAATACAACTGTAGAATTGTTCAGGGCTTCTGCCGCAATTTCTTTCCTTGGCAGTTGTTCAAGCTGACATTCCAGTTCCTTCGTCACGTTTTTCATCACAGTTTCAGAAGTCGTGATTAGTAATACTTGCGAGTCCTTCCCATGTTCAGCCTGACTCAGGAGGTCGGCAGCTACAAACTGAATGTTGCATGTGTCGTCAGCAATGATACATACCTCAGAAGGACCTGCCGGCATGTCTATTGCCACATCCTTAAGGCTTACTTGCTGTTTGGCAGTCATTACGAATCTGTTTCCTGGTCCGAAAATCTTAAATACCTTTGGTACGCTCTCTGTTCCATAAGCCATGGCACCAATAGCCTGTATGCCGCCAATCTTGAATATTCTGCTTACGCCTGCTGTTCTTGCCGCAGCAAGGATAGCTGGATTAATGCTGCCATCAGGAGATGGCGGCGTGCAAAGAATTATATCCTTGCATCCGGCAATCTTGGCTGGTGTGGCAAGCATCAGAACCGTAGAGAAAAGCGGTGCCGTTCCACCAGGTATGTATAGTCCTACTTTTTCTATTGCCACACTTTTCTGCCAACATTCAACTCCGTTACATGTCTCCACCCTCTTCGTGATGTACTGTTGTGATTCGTGGAATTTGAGTATGTTGCCATGGGCTATGCTTATTGCTTCTGCAAGTTCATTGTCTATGTCGTTGCATGCTTTGTCAATCTCTTCTTCTGTCACAGCAAGCGATTCCAGTCTTGCATGGTCGAACATTGCCTCATATTCCGTGACTGCCTTGTCACCATTGACCCTAATGTCTTCCAACACTTTGTAAACTGTAGCCGTGAGGCTCTGTGTGTCGGTATGCGGTCTTTCTGCAATCTTCTTCCAATCGCTTCTCTCGGGATATCTTATGATATTCATATCGTAAAAATAAACAGGAGTGTCTTATGTATATAATGGTTGTGGTGACTCTTACAGAATCATTTTCTCGATAGGTGTGACAAGAATGCCCTGAGCTCCCAATTCCTTGAGCTTTCCTATGATTTCCCAGAATCGTTTCTGGTCAAGAACAGTATGGATTGAACACCATTTCTCGTCGGCAAGTGGTATGATGGTTGGACTCTTAAGTCCAGGCAACACATTTATTATGTCTTCTATCCTGTCTTTGGGAGCATTCATCCTTACGTATTTCTTGTCCTCAGCCTGCTTTACTGCGTCAAAGCGAAACAGTACTTCATTCAGAATCTTATGCTTCTCTTCGTCCATCTGCCAATTTGCCACAAGGAGAGCCTCGCTGTTCATTACAACCTCTACCTCTTTGAGGTTATTGCTTACAAGAGTTGAGCCAGAACTAACGATGTCGAATATTCCATCTGCAAGACCTATGCCGGGACTGATTTCCACACTACCGTTTATAACATGTATGTCAGTCTTTATGCCCTTGCTATTCATGTACTTACGCAGGATGTTTGGATATGATGTCGCGATTTTTTTCCCGCTGAACCATTCCAGTCCTTGATAGTTGCATGCTTTGGGTATGGCAAGTGATAGACGACACTTGCTGAATCCGAGATGAGAGATAATCTGCACGTCCTCACCACGCTCTGCGTATTCGTTGGCTCCCACTATTCCTATGTCTGCTACACCGCTCGCAACACTTTGCGGGATGTCGTCATCTCTCAGATATAATACCTCAAGAGGGAAATTAGTTGATTGTACAAGAAGGGTTCGCTTGCTTGATGGCACTTTAATGTCAGCTTCTGCAAGTAGGTACATCGTGTCATCGAAAAGTCTGCCTTTAGACTGTACTGCTATCCGTAACATAATATGTAATCGTTAAAAATGTTTGGCAAAAGTAATCCTTTTCTCTCTATTTTCCAAAAAAAATTATACTTTTGTAGCCGATTTATGTTTTATGTTATTAAAAGACCCATATTTGTTGCATTTATATACCTATTGCTGACGGCATGTGTGGATAAGCCTCAGCCTGTGACAACACCATGGGGAACGGAAGTAGGAAGTGTAGATGATACAGCTTCTGTGCAAGATGGCGTGTATTCCATGGAAGATATTGTCTCTAACGGAGAGATGATAGTCCTTACCATATCCGGTCCCGACACATATTATGACTACCACGGACATGGGCTTGGAGTTCAGTATATGATGTGTGAGGACTTTGCAAGGAGCAAGGGTGTAAGCGTGAGGGTAGAGCTTTGTCGCGACACACTGGAAATGGTGTCAAAGCTTCGCAAGGGTATTGGAGACTTGGTCGCAGTAAGAATACCAAAGCAGAAATATCGTGATTTGAGATATTGTGGTTCTGTCAATGCAGGGGGCAATGCTCAATGGGCTGTGGCAAAAGGCAACGCATCTCTGGCAAAAGCCATAGACTCTTGGTACAGGAAGGACATGGAAAGCAAGACTGAAGACCGTGAGAATTACATCCTATCCGTAGCAAGTGTAAGGCGCAAGGTCTATTCTCCTGTACTCGACAGCAAGAGGGGAATAATGAGCAGTTATGACAATCTCCTCAGAAAATATGCACCCATTTCAGGGCTTGACTGGAGACTGCTTGCTGCACAATGCTATCAGGAGTCTTGTTACGATTCGCAGGCTGTCTCGTGGGCTGGGGCAATGGGATTGATGCAGATTATGCCTACAACGGCAAAGAGATATGGAGTTGCTAAGGAAAATCTTTTCAATCCAGAGATAAACATATCAACAGGAGTGAGAATTATGCGCTCCATGATGTCTTCCTTTTCGGACATAACTACCTACGATGAGCGTATAAACTTCGCACTTGCTGCCTACAATGCAGGACCAGGACATATTAGGGATGCCATGGCACTTGCCAAAAAAGAAGGAAGAAGGTCTGACAGATGGGATGTGGTTGCAGAATATGTCCTGTTGCTTTCCGAACCGGAATATTATCAAGATCCCGTTGTTAGACATGGATTCATGAGAGGGAAGGAAACAGTTGGCTATGTTGCCTCTATACGTAGAAGGTGGGGACGATGAAACTCACGATAGAACATGCTCACGACAGACAAGTTAATTCCTGTTTGCCTGAGCTTGACATTGATTGTACAAGCAACAACTTGTCAACTCGTTTGTTTCGCGGAGCTCAAGGATGATCCTTTGAACAAGTCTGTAGCTTGCAAAAATTGAATACGTAATTTAAAGGACAATATATAATAAATGAAAGAAGCAGTAGAAAAGACAAAATTGCTATTTATCGACAGAGATGGAACATTGGTGGAAGAGCCTGCCGATGAACAGGTCGATTCTTTTGAAAAACTGAAGTTTAAGAAAGGTGTGTTCAGAAACCTGTCATTCATCTGCCAGAAACTTGACTTCAAACTTGTGATGGTAAGTAACCAGGACGGACTTGGAACAGATTCTTTTCCAGAGGAAACGTTCCATCCCGTACATAACTTTATAATTGACACATTGAAAGGGGAGGGTATAGAATTCGAGAAACAGTTGATTGACAACCATTTTCCTGAGGATAACCATCCTGACAGGAAACCTGGTATCGGTATGCTTGGTGAATATATAGGCAACGACAGATACGACCTCAAAGGTAGTTACGTGATAGGTGACAGGGAAACAGACAGACAATTGGCAGAAAACATTGGATGCAAAGCCCTCATCCTTGATGAGAACGGAATGACGTGGGACAAGGTTGCGGAACTCCTCTTCGCAGGTGAGCGTAACGCTACTGTAAAGAGAACCACCAAGGAAACAGATATCGAAGTATCTCTTAATCTTGACGGGAGTGGCAGATGTGACATTGATACTGGACTGGGATTTTTCAATCACATGCTCGAGCAGATAGCAAAGCATGGAATGATGGACCTTCGGGTCAAGACTGTCGGAGACCTCGAAGTTGATGAACACCATACGATAGAAGATACAGCCTTAGCCCTTGGAGAATGTCTGCTGAAGGCTCTCGGAGACAAAAGGGGAATAGAGAGATATGGTTATTGCCTGCCAATGGATGACTGTCTGTGTCAGGTGGCACTTGACTTTGGAGGCAGGCCATGGCTTGTATGGGATGCCAAGTTCACGAGAGAAAGGGTAGGGGATATGCCTACTGAGATGTTCCTCCATTTCTTCAAGAGCATAAGTGACTCGGCACGTATGAATCTTAACATAAAGGCTGAGGGCGACAACGAGCATCACAAGATAGAGGGAATATTCAAGGCTTTCGCACGGAGTTTGAAAATGGCAGTAAAAAGAGATATTTACCATTACGAACTGCCATCAACCAAAGGAATGTTGTAGGAAGTTGACAAGTTGTCAACTCGTCAACTTGTTAACTTTGAGCATGTCTGAGACATGCGAAACTTAAGTACTTAAGAATATTCTATAAATAATAGAAGAGACCCAACTTGCACTCATGGCATCTTCCGTGTTCCTCGTCAAACCCCTTGTAGTCAGAGTGGCGGTAGAATATCTGGTATTGCATGTTTATGTTTAGTCCCTTGGCGATACGTGCGCTAATGTACGACCTGTTGCTTAAGACAGATGTTTCTCCTGCACACCCCCATTCGTCAATCTCCATCCCTACTTCACTGTTGTATGCTATCTCTTCCGGACTCTTCTTCTTTGGGACAAAAAGACGGAGCATGTAGAACTCGTTTCCTATTGTGAGACGCTTCATTATATCCATCTTTACATTGTTGCGTATGCTGAAACCATATCCGAAATTGTATCTGCGGTAAGGGTAGTTCTCATTGTTTGCGCCACCAAGTGGAACAGTGCAGACAATAAGGTCGTTGCTTAACCTGTTTCTGCCTAAGTCTTTCTCGCAATATGCTCCTCCTCCAAAACTTACAGCCTCGCTTATGACTGGGAAGTCATGGCTGTATTGTTCGTCTTTTCCATAGCTGTCAAGGTATCGAAGCATCTGATAGAATCCAAGGTCAATCCTGCATCCCTTCTTTGTCTCTAACTGCAAAGAGGCAAGACGTCCCTTAATGTCGAGAAGACCTATAGAAGGACTTCCCGATGAGAGATTTGCCATGACGTATAGGCTGAACAGCTCGTATGGCTTAACTTTCTTGCCGTTTGTAAAATGCTCACCATAGTCGAGTGAAAAGTCTATATATGGAAGGTTTTGTGTGCCTTCATGATGGACTGAGGAGAATTGTATCCTGTCGCCTAATCCTATAGACAGACTGTATGGCTGAGGCTCAATGGTCTTGCCTCTTGATGCACTCCTCCTCCACATCTCTCCTGAAAACAGGCGTTTTGCACCTCTGACAGGATTGAGGAAAGTAGCACTAATCTCCCTTATTATGCGCTCTACGCCTGTCTTGCTGTCATCGTATATAAGGTCGGACACCCTATGAGCCACTTCTCCTATGGCAGAGCCGCCCACACCCGTAGATAAAAGGTCATTGATGGCAGGACGGTTTGTCTCGCAGAAAACCTCCCATGTGAAGCTTCCAATTAAAGGAAACAATAATGATGGATAATATCCTATGCCGTTTTCCCTTGCAGTGTTGTAGAACATGGCACCATGGTAAGGATGGGAGAACTGGTTGCCGGAGAAACTGTCATTGTCCCATACCCATCCTTTGTTGATGTTGTCCTTTATGGTCTTTCCTGTTACTCTTGCATAATCGCGGTTCTGTACAAACCTGTCGAATGCGAGAATACCAGCGTTGATGCCAAGGTCTTCCAATATGGCTGCCGCCCATTTAGGCTTTGTCACCACAAGGGTGTCGGTGTCGTTGAACCTCTGCAGATGGACTTCCTTGTTTTCATAATGGTCCAACCATATAGTGTCGTTGTATGACTCGTCACTTGCATCAGGTAGCATAGTGTGCTCTGGCTCCATGGCAGATATGCCAATCGACGAGAGTATAATGGCTGATAGTGATAATAGCCTATTCATATATATATTACCTAAGTTCTTTTGCTTTGCTCTATAATCTTTCCATCTCTTACCTTGTCCTTCTTCTGAATTCGGAGCAGATGATGGCTGTGGCTGTTGACACATTTAGACTTTCAGCTGTATTGCCATCACTGTGGAATGTGGGTATCAGCAGTCTGTCTGTAAGCGTATCTCTTACTTCAGGAGATATGCCTTTCCCCTCGTTGCCCATTACTATGACACCACATTCCTTTAAGGGATAGCCATAGATGTCATCCCCATCGAGCATTGTCCCGTAAATATGTGTGCAGGCTGGCAGCCCCTTCAAAAATGGCACAAGGTCTGTATAAGTCACGCCAACCCTTGCTATGCTCCCCATGGTTGCCTGCACCACTTTAGGATTGTATATGTCTGCGGTGTCCTTAGAGCATATTATTCTCTCTATACCAAACCAGTCGGCTATTCTGACTATTGTTCCGAGATTGCCAGGGTCTTGTATGCCGTCAAGGGCAAGCCAAAGACATCCTTCCCTGAATGTCGGTACCTTATCTTCCACATTAGTCTCGAAGATTCCCAGAATGTTCTGTGGATGCTGAAGGAAGCTGACTTTCTTTATTTCGTCAGCCGATGCTTCTATGATGTCAGAGTCTGTATGGACAAGAGAGGCAAGAGCCTCTACGGTCCCGATGATAGTTCTTGGCACACAGCCACTGGAGATGAGGTCGTTTACAATCTTACCTCCCTCTGCAACAAAAAGACCTTCTGACTCCCTGTACTTCTTGTGCTCAAGTAACCTTATTAGCTTAGCTTTGCTTTTTGAAATCATTTCTATAATTGATGCCTATCAGTAGCTATTCCGAGGCAGCTACATCATAATCATATAAACTATATCGTAATCGTATATCAGTGCATGGACATAACAACTTGAACCTTATTCTTTCCTCTCCTTCTCCTTTAAATAGCAAAGTGCTGCGCCAATAGCTGTGCAGAACTCAGAATGTTTGGGTATTATGAAATGAACGTCATATAGCTTTTCCATCATGGGGAAGACATACTTGCATTGAGGGAGAAGAGTCAGGTTGCCTATAAGGACAAAATCCCTTATCTTGCTGTTCAGCGAGCTGAGAATGGTGGCGGAACCGATTCCTTGAAGCACCATGCAGATGATGCCTATGGCAATGTCCTCTCTCGTGGCGTTGGTTTTTGCATTGCCAAAGAGACTTGCCGTGGCTTCCATGGGGAGACCTTGAAGCGGATGAGCACTTATGTCTCTTATGAGCAGGTTGATGTTTGAAATGTCTCCATGTGTGGCAAGCTCAGACACGATATTGATGTCGTCGGTCTTTAGCATAAGTCTTGACAGCCCTTGAAGGGTACCACCGCCTATGCCTATGCCTCCAATATGTGAAATGCTGTCACCCTCGCATTTTACCAAAGATGTTCCAGTGCCCATGCTTACTACAATCATGTCCTTAAGCCTTGATTCGTACATCGCTCCAAGTCCATCGGCAGTGAATTCCTCGGCCTTCTCTGTAGGCAATCCATATACTGGCTTGTTTATGTATGCTGCACCAACACCTGTAAGCATTACCTTCTCCACATCACCAAGCTCTATCTTGTTATCGTAGAGAAACTTGCCAAAAGCACCGTATAAGGAGGTAATGGGGTCTGTTGCCTTGATGCGGAGGGGAGATATTACAGTGCCGTCGTGTATTCCAACTATTTTTGTAGTACTTATCCCCACATCTATTCCTATGACTATGGACATGTCGCTTAAATTTTATATGTTAAATAACGCTATTGGCAGTCTTAGCAGGAATGTCCGCCTTTACCGACAACCTTAGACTTGATAAACATAAATTGATGGTATCACTTAAAAACAGATGCAAAGTTACATCAAAACTCGGTGAGTGCAAAATATTTTTCTTGATTTTTTCCCAAAGCAAACAGCAAGTACATATAAATCAATGGTCAACTTTCATGGTATTAGATAACAAAGCAGGTTGCCTGATACCTTCAATGAAATCAACCACGGAGTTAACCACATAGTTAACCAAATGCATGATTGACGTTAATGACATGGAAGCATTTGTGTTTGCAAATGAAAGTGTCATTCTATGATGCATTATGTGCCATACATGCTGGAATGACATGAAAAAAACTCGTTTCTAAATCCTACTTTCAATGTTTTTTTTCAAAAAATAGCAAATAAATTTCCGTATAACGCTAAAAACCACTACCTTTGCAGTCCGTTAGCTAAAAAAGTAACGATATTAACAAGTAATTAAATCACAATAATAAAATGACGAAAGCAGATATTATTAACGAGATTGTCGAGACAACAGGTGTTGAGAAAAAGGCAGCTCAGGCTGTTGTTGAGACGTTCATGGATTCTATCAGGAAAAGTCTTGTAGAGCGTAGGGAAAATGTGTATCTCAGAGGTTTTGGAAGTTTTATAGTTAAGCATAGAGCCTCTAAAACAGCCCGCAACATATCAAAGAATACAACTCTTATCATTGATGCGCATGACTTCCCAGGATTCAAGCCTTCAAAGAGTTTCATAGGGATGATGAAGTCGTCAGATGCTGAATAATTTCGGCATAGGGAAAGCAAATAGTGAAAACATAATATACAATAACCAATTTAATTTTTTATAATCATGCCAAACGGAAGAAAGAAAAAGGGACATAAGATGGCTACGCACAAGCGTAAGAAGAGACTGAGAAAGAATAGGCACAAGAGCAAGTAAGCCTCATTCTTTTGAAACCACGGACGATAGGGACAACGAGAATCCCCTTTTCTCTCTGTTAACTTCCCAATAGTCCGTGGTTTTTGTTTAGGATGGAATTGGCTTCTTCATGTTGCTATCTCTTGATAACGACAGATGAATGCCAACATCAAGACATGGTGGCATGTTTTTGTAAAGCCACCAGCACCCAGGTTTATACTATTAATAATTGAGAAATGACAAGCGAACTTATCATTGATGCACAGAAAAACGACATCTCTATAGCTCTTCTGGAGGACAAGAAACTTGTTGAATACCAGAAGGAGCCAAGAGAGGCATCTTTCTCTGTGGGCAATATCTATCTGGCAAAGGTAAAGAAGCTGATGCCGGGATTGAATGCCTGTTTCGTTGACGTAGGTTTCGAGCGTGATGCATTCTTGCATTTTCTCGACTTGGGCGGACAATTTGACTCTTATGCAAAGTATTTGAAACAGGTTCAAAGCGACAGGAAACGTCTGTATCCAATATCAAAGGCTACAAGATTGCCTGATTTGAAAAAAGACGGAAGTGTGCAGACAACTCTCAAGGTAGGGCAGGAGGTAATGGTTCAGATTGTTAAAGAACCAATATCGACAAAAGGTCCGAGACTTACTGCTGAACTCTCATTTGCCGGTCGTTATCTTGTTCTTATACCTTTCAACGACAAGGTTTCTGTTTCCTCTAAGATAAAGAGTGGTGCAGAGAGAGCCAGGCTTAAACAACTTATTCAGAGTATCTGCCCGAAGAACTTCGGAGTCATAGTAAGGACTGTTGCCGAAGGCAAAAGGGTGGCGGAACTCGACGCAGAGATGAAGGTGCTGCTCAGCAAATGGAATGATGCCATTACAAAGGTGCAGAAGGCACAGTCTCTTCCTCAGATGGTTTTTGAAGAGACAGGAAGAGCGGTGGCAATGCTGAGAGACTTGTTCAATCCCACATACGAGAACATCTATGTCAATGACAGGGATATATGTACTGCTGTGGAACACTATGTTTCACAAATAGCCCCAGAAAAGGCGGGCATAGTAAAGATGTACAATGGAAAGCTGCCCATATTTGACAATTTTGATGTTACTAAGCAATTAAAGTCTGGATTCGGAAAAACTGTCAATTACAAGCATGGTGCATACCTCATCATTGAGCATACGGAAGCAATGCATGTCGTTGACGTCAACAGTGGAAACAGGTCCAAGAAAGAGAACGGACAAGAGCAGAACGCTTTGGAAACAAACCTTGGAGCTGCTGATGAGCTAGCGCGTCAGCTCAGGCTCCGTGACATGGGAGGCATAATAGTTGTTGATTTTATTGATATGAATCTTGCAGAAGACAGGCAGATGCTATATGAGCGCATGTGCAAGAACATGCAGAAGGACAGGGCAAGGCACAATATCCTGCCACTTAGCAAATTTGGTCTTATGCAAATAACAAGACAGAGGGTGCGGCCCGTAATGGATGTTAAAGTGGAGGAAACATGTCCGACGTGCTTTGGCTCTGGCAAGATAAAATCCAGCATATTGTTTACCGACCAGCTTGAGAGGAAAATTTATCGCCTCGTTAACAAAATAGGTGTAAAGACGTTGTATCTGCATGTCCATCCCTATGTAGCTGCGTATATCAACAAAGGTATTCTCTCAATAAAGAGAAAATGGCAGATGAAATATGGCTTCGGAATACATGTTATTCCTTCTCAGAAACTTGCGTTCATGCAATATGAGTTTTATGATGCCGACAAGCAGTTTATTGACATGCAAGAGGAGATTGAGAACAATTAGGGTTCATTGAATTGGATTTGATTCAAATGCTTACCTGAATGTTGGCATATATAAAAATAGAGACACCATGTAAAGTGTCTCTATTTTTATATCGTTCATTAAGCCAGAACTCAGTTTATCGCTCGCTTAGTGGAGTGTATTTCTTGTTCTCAAGAATGTTCTTGTAAGCAGGACGGATGATGCGTCGTCCTTCGAAGTTAAGCTCCTCAATGCGATGGGCTGTCCAACCAACAATCCTTGCCATTGCGAATATCGGTGTGTATATTTCCTGTGGCAAGCCTATCATCTCATAGATGAACCCACTGTAAAAGTCAAGGTTGGCACATATTGGTTTCTTTGTCCGTCTGTGATTGCTGACACACTTTATGCCCTCCTGCTCTATAAGCTTTAGGAATTCATACTCTTCCTCTCTTCTTTTTTCCTTGGCAAGCTCACCGGCAAGGCGTTTTAGTTCTACTGCACGAGGGTCGCTCATGGTATAGACAGCGTGTCCTATGCCATAAATAAGACCAGACTTGTCGTATGCTTCTTTGTTTAGCATGCGTTTAAGGTATGTGTCTATCTCGTCTATGTCCTTCCAGTTGCTGATTTGTTCCTTAAGATGGTGGAACATGTTTATGACTTTTATGTTAGCACCACCATGGAGAGGACCTTTTAGAGAGCCAATGCCAGCCGCAATGGAAGAATACGTGTCTGTGCGGCTTGAGCTTGTCACCCTGACGGTAAAGGTAGAGTTGTTACCACCACCATGCTCAGCCTGTATTATGAGGAGCAAATCAAGCATGCGTGCATCCAGAGGTGTGTACTCATCATGCTTTAGCATGTACAGAAAGTTCTCTGCAATGCTGAGATTCTCTCTCGGATGCCTGATGTGCAGACTCCTTCCGTGAACGGAATGTCTGTATATATTGTATGCGTAGGCAATGATGGTTGGGAAACGGGCAATAAGCTCTATGCTCTGCCTCATGAGGTTGTCCCTTGATATATCATCGGGATTGGGGTCAAAGGTGTACATTTCAAGCACACAGCGTGCAAGGATGTTCATTATGTCAGAGCCCTCCAGGTCTATGATATGCACTATGGTACGATGGTCAAGAGGCATGTTGTCGTTAAGCAGTTCCCTGAAAGCCTCTAATTCCTCTTTGTCTGGAAGCTTTCCGGAAAGCAGCAGGAAAGCCACCTCCTCAAAACCAAATCTTTCTTCATTTAGGAGAGGTGTCACTATGTCGTCAAGTTCATATCCTCTGTAGAAAAGCTTGCCTTGTGTCGGAGTGAGTTTCCCATTCTCGTCTCTTTCATAACCAACGACGTTTCCGATGTTTGTAAGTCCAACAAGGACACCTGATCCATCCTCGTTGCGAAGTCCTCGCTTCACACCATACTTTGAAAACAGTTCATTGTCTATCTTGCATGAGTTCTTCACCTCATCTGACAACTTGTATATTAGATATTCTTTTTTCATACGCATTTGGTTTTAAGATTGATTAGAGGGTATTGGCAAGCTTCTCTGCAAATTCATTAGTGCCAAGCGGCTTTCCGTTGTCCATGAATCTTGCAAGGTCTGATGTGGCGTAACCTTCAGAGAAAAGTTTCTCCATCGCAGATGTTATCAGAGATGCAGCTTCTCCCCACCCAATATAGTCAAGCATCATTACGGCAGAGAGAATAATTGAGCACGGATTTACTATGTTCTCTCCGGCTATGTCGGGAGCGATGCCATGAGTAGCCTCGAAAATGGCATGGCCACTGTTATAGTTTATGTTTGCACCTGGTGCTATGCCTATTCCTCCAACCTGTGCAGCAAGCATGTCACTTACATAGTCGCCATTGAGGTTCATTGTGGCAATCACACTATACTCTTTTGGTTTAAGGAGAGCGTTCTGTAGAAAGGCATCGCAGATACAGTCTTTTATTACGAGCTTCCCAGATTTTAGCTCTTCAGGGTATTCCCTTTCGGCAAGCTCATATCCCCATTTCTTGAATCCTCCTTCAGTGAATTTCATTATGTTGCCTTTGTGGACAAGTGTCACAGATGGCAGGTTGTGGCTCAGGGCATATTCAATGGCACTCCTTATCAAACGCTCTGAGCCTTCTTTAGACACAGGTTTCACACCGAAGCCTGATGTCTCGGGAAACCTAACCTTTTCCACACCCATTTCGTCATGGAGAAATTTATAGAATCTGGATGCCTCGTCAGAGCCCGCTTCCCACTCAATGCCGGCATATATGTCCTCGGTATTCTCCCTGAATATTACCATGTCAACATATTCTGGATGCTTGACAGGTGAAACGACACCATTGAAATATCTTACAGGACGCAGGCATACATAAAGGTCAAGAGTCTGCCGTAATGCAACATTCAAGGATCTGATACCGCCTCCTACAGGAGTCATCAATGGTCCCTTGATACCAACAAGGTAGTTCTGGAAAGCATCAATAGTCGATTGCGGCAGCCATTCTCCCGTTTCTTTATAAGCCTTTCCTCCAGCGAGAACCTCCATCCATTCAATTTGTCTCGTTCCATTGTAAGCCATTGTGACAGCTTTGTTTACAACGCTTTGACAAACTGGTGTAATCTCTGTTCCTACTCCATCTCCCTCGATGAAAGGTATTGTAACAATATCAGGTACAGACAGTTTTCCATTTTTCTTTATAATCTTTGACATGATGTTTCTTCTTTAAATATTTAAATACAAGTTTCTGTGGTTCTCAACTTAAGGAGTTAAAGGGTATTGTAAGGGGCTATTCAGAAATGCGAGAACTGTAGTTAAGTGCACTTCCTGCCTTGAACCATTCTATCTGGGTCTCGTTGTAGGTGTGTGTGGCTGCTATCTCTTCCTTGGAACCATCGGAGTGAGATACAACAATTTTCAAAGGTGAGCCTGGGGCAAAGTCTTTTAGTCCAGTCACGCTGAGTCTGTCATCCTCGAGAATCTTGTCATAATCAGACTTATCCGCAAATGTCAGGGCGAGCATACCTTGTTTCTTTAAATTAGTCTCATGGATACGAGCGAAGCTTTTTGCTAGAACTACCCGCACATTGAGAAATCTTGGTTCCATAGCAGCATGTTCTCTGCTTGACCCCTCGCCGTAATTGTCCTCGGCTACAACGATGGATGTCATTCCTCTTGATTTGTAATCACTTGCAACGCTTGAAACAGAACCATAGTTGCCTGTAATCTGGTTCTTTACCTTGTCTGATTCACCATTGAAATAGTTCACTGCACCCATAAGGAGGTTGTTGGAGATGTTTTGCAGATGACCTCTGAATTTAAGCCACGGTCCCGCCATTGATATATGGTCTGTTGTACATTTGCCATGAGTCTTTATTAACAATGGCATTCCAGTTAGGTCATTCCCGTCCCACGGTGCGAATGGTTCAAGGATCTGGAGCCTTTCAGATTCTGGACGGATAATAACCTCTATGTCCTCATTGCTGTCAGATGGAGCTATGAATCCTTTGTCTTCAACGGCAAAACCTTTCTTTGGGAAGACATCACCATAAGGCTCATTTAAGATAACGTCGTTCCCGCTCTTGTCCTTAAGAGTGTCTTTTGCAGGATTAAAATCCAGTCTTCCAGCTATGGCAAGTGCTATGGTCAGCTCCGGGCTGCCAATAAATGCGAAGGTATTGGGATTGCCATCTGCCCTTCTCCTGAAATTTCTGTTAAATGATGTAACGATAGTGTTTTTCCTGTTGTTGTCATCAGTATGGCGTTTCCATTGTCCAATACATGGACCGCAGGCATTGGTCATTATGACAGCTCCAATCCTCTTGAAGTCATCAATGATGCCATCCCTTTCAGCTGTGAATCTTATCTGTTCCGACCCTGGATTGATTACAATCTGTCCTTTAACATCGATATTCTTTTCCGCAGCCTCCCTTGCTATGGATGCTGCTCTACACAAATCCTGATAGCTTGAGTTTGTACACGAGCCTATGAGTCCCACTTCTACTGCCAATGGGAAATCGTTTTCCCTCGCCTTTTCCGGCATCTCACTCACAGGTGTTGCCGCATCAGGTGTGAAAGGACCGTTGAGCATAGGCTCTATCTCATTGAGGTTTATTTCTATTACTCTGTCATAATATTTCTCCGGAGCGGTGTAAATATCATCGTCTGCCATTAGGTCTGGAATGTTTTCCATTGCCATGTCCGCCACATCGTCACGTCCTGTGTTGCGAAGATATGTTTCCGTGTTCTTGTCGAATGGGAATATTGAACAAGTAGCACCAAGTTCCGCACCCATATTGCATATAGTGGACCTTCCGGTTGCGGAGATTGTGGCAACTCCATCTCCGAAATACTCAAGAATAGAGTTCGTTCCACCTTTTACCGTAAGTATGCCGAGTATTTTAAGAATAACGTCCTTTGGTGAAGCCCAACCTGAGAGATGTCCAGACAATTTTACGCCAATCAGCTTTGGCATTTTAAGCTCCCAAGGTTGTCCTGTGAGGACATCAACAGCATCAGCACCTCCAACGCCAACTGCAATCATTCCCAGTCCTCCTGCGTTTGGAGTGTGTGAGTCTGTTCCCACCATCATACCTCCAGGAAAGGCATAGTTTTCCAATACTACCTGATGGATTATTCCGGCACCTGGCTTCCAGAAACCGATATGGTATTTCTTAGAAACAGAACTGAGGAAGTCGTAAACCTCCTTGTTCTCTTCCATTGCTTTGGGCAGGTCTTTCTCGACACCAATGTCTGCTTTAATGAGGTGGTCGCAATGCACTGAAGCAGGAACGGCAACTTTGTTCTTTCCTGCATTCATGAACTGTAAGAGTGCCATCTGAGCAGTGGCATCCTGCATGGCAACCCTGTCAGGGCGGAATTCAGCATAATCCTCTCCTCTTGTATATGCCCTTGCGTCCTTTTCTGAATATAAATGGGCATACAGCACCTTTTCTGCATAAGTCAATGGGCGGTTGAGTGATTTCCTGACATTCTCCACCTTAGTGGAGTAATCTGCATAAAAGCCTTTGAGCATGTTAATATCCAATGTCATCTTTGTTACCTTTATTTGTTATTCATTTGCAAAGATAGACATTTTTGTCTATATATAAGCAAAAACGCTCTGTAAAATTGCATTGTGTCGCAAAATACAGGGCGTTTGTGCCAACAATTAATGACTTAAAACAATTATTTAAGCAAATTGTTGATGATTCCATCGCATCCATCTTCTATCATGTCAATGGCTGTCTCAAATGTACCATCTGTACCATAATATGGGTCAGGTACGTAATTCCGTCCCTTGAAGCGTATAAAGAATTCGCTCATTCGCTTTACTTTGGATACTTCATCTTCGCTGGTCGCTTGGTTTGTTATGTCTTTGTAATTACTTTCGTCCATAACAACAATATAGTCGAATCGTGCAAAGTCTTCATGTGAGAATTGTCTTGCTCTGCTGCTAAGCGTATATCCTCTTCTCGCTGCATGTGTCCTCATCCTTTTGTCTGGCAGTTCACCGATATGCCATGCCCCTATACCAGCGGAATCTATTTCCACAGCTCGCTGCAGTTGTAATTCATGTGCCTTCACCCTCAATATTTCTTCGGCGGCAGGTGACCTGCATATGTTGCCGAGGCATACAAACAGTATTCTTGTTTCTTTCTTTTCGTTCTGTATCTTGTCCATAATTCATGTATTGTTGATATCTATATTGTCGTCATTGTTTTCTTCTTCCTTCTAGTCATGGATAACATCTCGCCAACTATAAGCACTGGCGATGTCAAAAAGAATGTAATAATCCAGTCGGTTAAACAAAGTGGAGTGACACCGAACATTCTGCCACCGAACTCAACTATCACTATCTGTCCCATGACAATCAGAGCCATTATGAAGGTGAATTCTTTTGAATGACATATGTCGTGAAATGAATTGTGGAATGTGCCATGACGTTTAGCGTTGAACATGTTCCAGAACTGCATCATCACGAATATAGTGAAGAAAAGGCTATGTTCATATAATGACAATCCCTTGTTGCCTGTTTCCACGTCGCCCTTTATTATGGCAGCTAATGAAGTTACATCATATCTCTCAAACAACAAGAATAAGCCCATGAGAATGACGCTGAAAGTTATGCCATATATAAATATGTGTCTCCACATAGATGGGCTTACAATGAAGTCACTCCTTTTGCGCGGCTTGTCATTCATGACTCCCTTGTCTGTAGGTAGTGATGCGAGAGCCATCGCAGCGAATGAGTCCATTATTATGTTTACCCACAGCATCTGTGTTACGGTTAAGGGAGCGTCCGTGTATAGGAATGCCCCTGTTAGAACTATTAGGCATGCTACAACGTTCACTGTCATTTGAAAGAGGATGAACCGCTGTATGTTCTTGTATAGAGAACGTCCCCACATTACAGCTTTGGCAATGGAACAGAAGGAATTGTCTATGATAGTGATGTCAGAGGCTTCTTTTGCCACCGTTGTGCCATCTCCCATTGACAGCCCCACATGTGCCGCTTTAAGAGCAGGTGCATCGTTTGTTCCATCTCCTGTAACAGCTACTACTTCCCCTTTTTGCTGTAAAGCCTCGACAATTCTTTTCTTGTCGTTGGGTCTTGCTCTGGCTATGATTTTGATTCCTTTGATTCTTTCTGCAAGCAAACTGTCAGTCATGTTCTGGATGTCAACCCCAGTGGCGATGTCTTCCTCTCCATTGACGCTGATGCCAATCTGCCTTCCTATTTCCTTTGCTGTGATGGGAGTGTCGCCAGTTATTATTTTAACATCAATACCAGCATTGATACATTCTCTGATGGCATCAGGAACCTCGTCCCTGACAGGATCGTTTATGGCGGCTATGCCAAGAAGGGTGGTGCCGCATGAGAATGCTATTGTTCTCATTGCTTTAGACTGACATTCCACCAGAATCTTGTCAACATTGTCCCGTTCGTCGGCAGTCATGTCGCACATGTCACATATGATTTCAGGCGCACCTTTTGTGAATGTTATTATCTTTCCGCTATTGTCCTCTATGCTTGTCTGCATGAATTTCCTCTCAGTACTAAAAGGTATTACATCCTTTAAAGTTGAGTTCTCCCTTAATTTATTGTAGTGGAAGCCTTCTCCTTCTACCCAAAGAAGTAGTGCTCCTTCTGTGGGGTTACCTATCACATTGTTGCCGTCAAGGTTTGCCGTGGAGTTTACGCAGATATTCTCTATGAGTCTTTCCTTATCAGAGAATACGAACATCTTGTTGACTGTCATCTTGTTCTGGGTTAATGTGCCAGTCTTGTCGGTGCAAATGACAGTAGCAGCACCCATTGTCTCGCATGCATGCATCTTTCGTACAAGATTATTCGATTTCAACATTTTTCTCATGCTGTATGCAAGACTTAGGGTCACAGCCATAGGTAGTCCTTCTGGTACAGCTACGACAATAAGCGTTACAGCTATCATTACCGATTGAAGAAGATAAGACAAGAAAATGATGTTGTTCCATGGTTCCGTTAAAAGGAATACGAGGATACGCCCTATGATGACCATTGCAGCAAGAGCATAGGAGACTTTGGTAATTACACCTCCGAGCCTTTCCAACTGCTCGTTGAGCGGAGTGCGTACGCTGTTGTCTATAAGTGCTGAACTGAATACTTTTCCGTTTTCTGTCATGTCGCCCACGGCGGTAATCTTCATTATTCCGTTTCCCTCCATTACCTTGGAACCTCTCATGAGCATATTTGTCGGGTATGTGGCATCATTGTCAAAATCATCCTGTCTGGCACTCTTGTGGCAAATTGGTTCTCCTGTGAGCGATGACTCATCGACATTCATATATGTGGATTCCAGAATAATACCGTCAGCGGGTATCTCGTCGCCATTTTCCACTATCACAATGTCATCAACAACAATATCACTTTTCGCCACCGTTGTAACCTTTCCTTCTCTTATGACTTTAACCGGTTCATGGTCGTTGACGACGTTCAGAAGAGCGAACTCCTTGTCAGCCTTGTACTCGAATAGAAAAGATAGTCCGGTGGCAAGGATGATGGCAATAAATATTCCAATAGGCTCAAGAAAGCTTTCAGTCTTGCCGCTTAGTTGTAAGTATTCATATAGGCTGATGCACGCCGATAGCGCACCAGCCACAAGAAGTATTATGATGAGAGGGTCTTTGAATTTCTCAAGATACCTTTTCCATAGCGGTGTCGTGCTGGGATGCGTAAGAATATTACATCCGTGTTCAAGGCGGTTCTTGAGCACTTCGGCTTCTGTCAATCCATCTCTGGAAAGTTGAATGTTGAATGTTGAATGTTGAATGTTCATTTTTCAATCTTCTATTTTTAATTTTCAATCTTCCTTATGGTTTCAGGCTATTCATTAATAGTGCCACATACAGGGCATTTGCCTTTGCGTTTCATGGAATTGCCGCACTTTCCACAGTTGTATGTAACTCTGTACTTCCGTATATATGTCCTCAATGAATAATATATATATGCAATCAGTAGCGGATAGCCAATCAGATACAGGGTACTAATGCTGAATACTATGTAGTTCACAGCTCCAACGGCAGCCAATCCACAAAGGTATAGGATGGCATCGTCAACTTTCAGATGGTGCCTTACATCGTCAACGACAGCTACAGCCATTATTACCATTGTCCATACTGACGTGAGGAAGATGCCGATAATCAACGGCTGTGAGAAAGGATTCAAAGATGGTGAGAAATAAAAAGCTCTCCACGACTCTGGCGAGAACAATTGTATGCTGGCATAAAACGTTGCGGAAACAGCCACGTTCAGGACAAGAATGGTAGGATAGAGTGAGTCTATGTCATTAAAGTGGACAATCTTGGCGTTGTTTTTTCTCATTATTTTTATAATATATGCCACTATTATCAGTACTGTTATCATTAGAAACAGTATGGTATGAGAGTCAGAGAAGGCAGATATAAACTGAGATATTGGGTCGTCAGGATCTACTTTGTCTAGAAGAGTCGATTCGTGAATCCATCCAAACTCTGCATTTTCCGTAGCTAATTGTACCCATACGCTGTCACAGGTGTCTTTGGATATGATTTTTATGTCAGCCACAACCATTCTTGTACCCTTTAAAACAGTGAAGGAGTCTGTTTGCATGTTGTTAATCTTCTCTTCAGGTTGTTGAAGTAGCAGGGCAAGCGAGTCCTCTCTCACCACGAAATTGAAATTCTCGCTGTAATGGTGTGTCTGTGCAAAAGTTATCGAATCCTGCAATCTTACTCTCGAAATAGAGTCTTGTGCTATCTTGATGCTATCACCTATTATAGGAATATGAATGGGTGAACGCTTGTGATAGCAGGAGCTGTTTCCCAGACATAACACAATGAGTATTAAAGGAAGCAACATCATTGATTGGCAGCTCCTCTGCCCCCCGGTGGGGGAAGTTAGGGATTCTTTTGCAATATTGTTATTGTTCATTATCAATTACTTTTTTAAAGGTGACAAGTTGACGAGTTGACAAGTAAACGAGTTGATATGTAAGGTTATGAGGTCATTAGGTTATGAGGTGATTTCACCTTAAAACCTGAAACCTGAAAAGGTAATGGCTCTGCATAACTTCTCATCATAACTTCTCTTACCTAACAAAAGAAGTAAATATCATCATAGTACATTTCTTGCAGTTGAATTCCAGGCGGAAATGTTTATTATCGTTCATTTCAAGTATCAGAGGTTCTTTCCAATAAGGTTTCCTTCCTCCGTGCTTTATGCAGAATCCAAGTTCGTGCTTCAGGCAATAGCGGCATTGCATTATCAGTACATCATCCTTTTTGGAAGAAATATCCTTCTCGAAGGATTCCCCCATGCAGTCTAATCCATTTTCCTTGTAGAAATGGCGTGACATGCTATTGGAGATGTTGTATAGGTATGGAAACTTACTGTATTCAGATGGCGTTGTGTCCTGAATGGAAATGTCCTGCCCTGTAGTTGTCCCGTCCTTGTCAAACCGGTGGAGTCTTGTTGCCGCATGGCTGTCGTAACTTGCATTTTGTCCTTTTTCGGTCAGTGCCGCTACCGTTTTCCTTCGGAGTTCAGCCAACAGACTGTTTGGTATGAAGAAAGAGTCTGCATTGTCTTTGATAGTTATGTCTTTGCATATAAAAGAAGTAGTGCCGAGCTTTGTAAGTTGCTTTACGATATTGTCACGTTGATGTGTTTTAGCTGGAGCCTTCTCGCTGTCAACTGACACCGACACATTGTTTGCCGTCAGTCTGAAACCATTGTCTGTCGTGCCAAATTCCATGGTTACAGGAATCTTTCTTGTAGCAGACTTGTTGGAAAGAATCCTTGAAAAATTCTGGTCCAGGTTTCTGTATAGTGCGCTTCCTTTCCTTATTCCTTTAGGAATGTGCAGTACATGTAGCCTGTTATTTTCAGCCTTGTTAACCCTGAAGCCTTCAAGTTCGTTTTTGCTGTTGATGAAACACAGACCGTCTCCATTTGAAAACCGAGAAGTTCCAGACACGATTATGTATCCGTTTCCCACTTCTTTAACTCTTCCCACATGCTCTCCAATAGCTTTTGGAGTCTCAAACGAAGCTATGGAACCATCCCTTCCATGAAGGAAATAATTGGTAAATCCCCTGTTGAAAGTTTTTCTCAGATTAGGCGTAAAGTCATAGTCAACCAACCCTTCCGATGCCCTTTTGTATTTGTTGGGATGGCGTGATATTATGTCGTTAAGCCGCATGCTGTATGCCGCAACCACATTCTTGACATAAGATACATCTTTCAGCCTTCCTTCAATCTTCAGCGACGACACGCCAGCCTCAAGCAGTTCCTCTATATGGTCATATAAGCACAGGTCTTTGAGAGAAAGAAGATGCTTCTGATGTATTATCGTATTGCCTTCTGAATCGAGGAGATTGAATTTTAGTCTGCAGAACTGTGCACATTCGCCCCTGTTGGCACTTCTTCCAAAACAATATTGGGAGGCATAGCATTGACCAGAGTAGCTGACACACAAGGCACCATGTACAAAAGACTCTATCTCTACATCTGGAACAGCTTCATGTATAGAGGCTATTTCCTTAACAGACAGCTCTCTTGCAAGAACTACCCTGCTGAATCCCTGTTCCATGAGCCATTGAACTTTCTTCGCATTTCTGTTGTCTGTCTGTGTACTCGCATGGATGGCAGGTCCCCTGTCACCGCATTCCTTAATCATCTGTGCTACCGCCATATCCTGCACAAGGATGGCATCAACACCGGCATCGCACAGTTCTCTGATGAGCTTCCTCATGTATGGGATTTCATCCTCATAGACAATGGTGTTTAAAGTGACATATATCTTTGCCTTATACTGATGGGCATATTTACATAGATTGGTGATGTCATCTATGCTGTTGCCGGCATTAGCCCTTGCGCCGAAGCGGTAAGCACCTATATAGACAGCATCAGCGCCGTGGTCTATAGCAGCTTTGCCGCATTCAAGGTTCTTGGCAGGTGCCAGAAGTTCAATTTCCCGCATAGACTATTTCCCTATTTTATATTGCTTATGTCGTAAGGGGTTTCCTGATAGACATAATAGTTTATCCAGTTTGAGAAAAGCAGATTAGCATGTGCCCTCCATGTTACGAGAGGTCTGTTCTCAGGATTGTCGTTGAGATAATAATTCTTAGGCATCTCCACATCGTCCCTCTTTCCAAAATCTCTCTTGTATTCTTTGTCGAGAGTGTCTGATGCATATTCAAGGTGTCCTGTGATGAAGAATTCCCTGCCGTTGCGTGCCATGACAATGCTGACCCCACTCTCGGGAGAGTCTGATATTATTCTGAGCCCATCCCTCTTCCTTGTCTCGTATTTCGCACTGTTAACATTCTCTATGTCCTCGCGCCTGATTTCTGTATGTCTGCTCTGAGGCATCTGGAACACATCGTCAAAGCCTCTGAATATGGGGAAATGACAATCTGTAGGATATTGCTTGAATATTCCGAACATCTTTCTTGATAAAGGATGCTTTGGAATATCGTAGAAATGATATAGTCCAGCCTGAGCAGCCCAGCATATATATAGTGTGCTGGTTACGTGTGTGTGCGCCCATTCAAAAATGGATGTTATCTCGTCCCAGTATTCCACTTCCTCGAAGTCCAATGTCTCGACGGGAGCTCCAGTGATAATCATTCCATCATAATTCTCCTTCTTCATGTCCTCGAAGTCCCTGTAAAACATCATCATGTGCTCTATGGGAGTATTCTTGGGAGTGTGACTTTTTAGCTTCATGAAGTTCACCTCCATCTGTAGAGGTGTGTTTGAAAGCAGTCTTATTAAGTCTGTCTCGGTCGTTATCTTGAGAGGCATGAGGTTTAGGATGGCAATCCGTAGCGGACGTATGTCCTGTGCAGCAGCCCTGGAGCTGTCCATGACGAATATGTTCTCCTTTTTTAGAAGTTCAATGGCGGGAAGCCTGTCTGGTAATCGTAATGGCATTTCTTAAATATGATTTTTGTGTATAATGTTCATGCACAATGCAAAATTATATCAAAAAGGGGACAATACAAAACTTTCAATGATTATTTAACATATTTCGTGTAACAGTCATATCCTCCATATAAAAATAGTAGAGATGCGATGCATCGCATCTCTACTATTTTTAGTAAATTAAGTTTCGCATATCCCCGACTTGCAGTCAGTTAACGAGTTGACTAGTTTCTGCAGGAGCAAGGAAGAAATCACCATCAAAGCAATAGTTCATTACTGCTACAGCCACATATATATAATATATGGTATAGATAAGTACGAAAGTGTTGTAGCCCCAATGGTTAAAGGGCAACATCGCTGCGAGGGCAGCCAGTATGCCTATAAATAGGGCACTGAAGAATAATTTCTTAATAGGACTCAAGTGGTAATCGACATTCTCATCATAATAGTTTTCAAGTTCAATAGCTGTTTCTCCTATTCTTTTCCTGAAGACGACGGTGTGTATGATGAGTTGGGCACAATAAGCTGATGCGGCCAAGTACCACACATAAGTATGCAATTCAGGCATGGCAAGCTTGGAAACGAACAACAGACATGTAAACAAGGTGATGAGCACAAGTGCCCAAATTATGTTGTGTGAGGATATGCTCCGGGTAAGCATGACAGATGCTGTGTAGGAGAAGAGCAACGCCTGATAGGATGCCACGCATAATGTTATAGTGGAGAGCAAATAGGAGTCTTTCGCATCTATTTTGAAAAATCCCGATATCATCAGGACAGAAAAGGAGGCAACAAGAATCCATCTTGCCTGAGACATTTGTGCCCAGCGTGTCTTATGCGGAATACGCAAACAAGCAAGCAAAACAACAGCAGTCCCGATTGCCGTTGATGAAAGTAAAGAAACAATGTGGTCTATGGTTGTCAACATTAGGCTATTGTAACGTTTTTTTTAGCGGCAAAAGTAATTAAAATACATGAAACGACAAAGAAAAATTGCAAAAATCATCCTGATTTCCATTACGACAACATGTTCCCAACATCTTCCAAAGTGGGTAAAACTTCTTGCAAATACTCATTGGTAGATGAAGTTTGTAGAAAAAACAATTAAATATTTTGCTTCTCTCATGGAATAATGCTAATTTTGCAGAGCGTTTAGGAATATACATTTATGGCTTTTAAGAGAAAAAGAGTATGGCATTGCCTGTCAGGACAGGAACCCACAGAAATGGATAAGCAGGTGATGTATTGGGAGAACAAAGGCAAACTTGTTCCGTCCAGAGAACTTCTAAAGACCCCAGAACAGATTGAGGGCATCAGAAGAAGTGGTGTCGTCAACACAGGGGTTCTTGACGAGGTGGCAAAGCATATACATGCCGGAATGTCAACACTCGAGATAGACAAGATTTGTTACGACTATTGTGTCTCCCATGGTGGTACTCCTGCATGTCTTGGATATGAAGGATTTCCAAAGAGTGTCTGCACGAGTATCAACGAGGTAGTGTGTCACGGCATCCCAAAGGAAGAGGACATACTTCAGGAAGGTGACATCGTGAATGTTGACTTCACCACAATCCTTGACGGTTATTATGCCGATGCTTCAAGAATGTTCATTATAGGAAAGACAACGCCGGAGAAGGAACAGCTTGTGAGAGTGGCGAGGGAATGTCTTGAGATTGGGGCAGAAGCAGCAAAACCATATTCATTCGTTGGCGACATAGGACATGCCATCCAGAAACATGCCGACAAATATCATTATGGGATTGTACGCGACTTGTGCGGACATGGAGTGGGGCTTAAGTTCCACGAGAAGCCTGACGTCAACCATTATGGCCACAGAGGTACGGGGATGCTCCTTGTACCGGGAATGGTGTTTACGATAGAGCCGATGGTGAACATGGGAACATGGAAGGTCTATATTGATGCTGACGACAAATATGGCTGGGAGGTCATAACGGGCGACGAGAAACCGTCTGCACAATGGGAGCACACGTTTCTTATGACAGAGCACGGTGTAGAGATACTCTCTTATTGAAGGTTGACTAAAGAAACAACATAAAAATCTAATGATTTAGATATGGCAATGTCGGATGTATATATTTTGGCAATAGAGAGCAGTTGCGATGATACCTCGGCTGCTGTCCTGTGCAATGACGTATTGCTGAGCAATGTCACAGCTTCGCAGGCTGTGCATGAGGCATACGGTGGCGTTGTGCCGGAACTGGCATCAAGAGCACACCAGCAGAATATAGTGCCAGTCGTTGACCAAGCATTAAAGCGTGCGGGAATATCAAGAGACCAGTTGTCGGTAGTGGCATTCACGCGTGGACCGGGTCTTATGGGATCGCTTCTTGTAGGAGTGAGCTTCGCAAAAGGTTTTGCAAGGTCGCTTGGGATACCACTTGTAGATGTCAATCATCTGCAAGGTCACATAATGGCACATTTCATAAAGGAGCAAGGAAACGACAGCAAGATACCGCCATTCCCGTTCCTATGCCTGCTCGTTAGCGGTGGCAATTCACAGATTGTCAAGGTTGATGCTTACAACGACATGAAGATATTGGGACAGACAATAGACGATGCGGCAGGTGAGGCTATAGATAAATGTTCTAAAGTCATGGGGCTTGGATATCCTGGAGGACCAATTATCGACAGGCTTGCAAGGCAGGGCAATCCAAAGGCTTACTCTTTTGCAGAACCAAACATACCAGGACTGGACTATAGTTTCTCCGGACTTAAGACATCATTCCTTTATAATCTAAGGAAATGGGTGGCTGACGACCCTGATTTCATTGAGAAGAATAAAGCCGACATAGCAGCAAGTCTGGAGTTTACCATAGTGGATATATTGATGAAAAAACTGAAAAAGGCAGTAAAGCAGACAGGAATAACACATGTTGCCGTGGCTGGGGGCGTGTCAGCAAACACGGGTTTGCGTGAAGCCTTCCGTGAGTGTGAGAGAAAATATAAATGGACTATATATATACCAAAGTTCAGCTATACTACAGACAATGCGGCTATGATAGGAATAGCAGGATATCACAAGTTCTTGGACAAGGATTTCTGTTCCATTGACGCACCGGCTTTCTGCAAGACATCGTTGTGAGGATGGCCTACCCAAAATAAGGTTAAAAAGCCCTCAACTTGTTTACTTGTCAACTAAAGTAGCAAGTTTTAACTTGCGAAACTTGAATAATTAAATTGTTTAAATATTGAAAGATGGTATTTGAAAACAAAATTATCAGTCGTGAAATAGGCGACATACTCTATGCGACAGGACTTACCGTTTCGACGGCTGAGAGCTGTACAGGTGGCAGGATTGGTGAAAACATAATGGCGACACCTGGAGCTTCCAACTATTTCAAGGGAGGCATCATAAGCTACACCAACGAGATAAAGGAAAGACTCTTGCAAGTTAGCGCAGATACTCTGAATGAGAAGACAGCTGTTTGCGAGGAAGTGGCAAGGCAGATGGTCTTGGGAGCAATCAATACAATGAAAACAGATTTTGCGGTCTCATCTACAGGTGTGGCAGGTCCCGGAGGTGGAACACCACAAACACCAGTTGGTACAATATGGATAGCCTGTGGCAGCAAGGATAATATAGTGACGCTTAAGCTGACGGAAGATTTTGGCAGGGATATAAATATTGCCATAGCCACCAACAAGGCTCTTCGCTTGTTCCTTGATTTCCTAAATGAGAACAAAGTGGGTGTTGAGATGATGGATAATGAAAAAAATCCTTAAATCAGCAGGGTTGTTCAAGATTTTTTTTGTTGTTTCGGAAAAAAGTTGTAATTTTGCAACCTGTTTGGAATAAGTATCATTTACGAATACTAAAAAGTTAGATAGAAATGTCGAAAATTTGTCAGATTACAGGCAAGAAGGCGCAGGTGGGAAACAATGTCTCACACTCAAAGCATCGTACAAAGAGGCGCTTTAACGTTAACCTGTTCAGAAAGAAGTTCTACTACGTAGAGGAGGCATGTTGGATAAGCCTCAAGATTAGTGCTTCTGGTCTTCGCCTTATTAATAAGATGGGTCTTGACGCAGCTTTGAAACAGGCTGTAAGCAAGGGCTATGTAAAGTGGAATGACATTAAAGTGATAGGAGAATAATACCAATGGCATCTAAGAAAGCGAAAGGTAATAGGGTACAGGTGATTCTTGAGTGTACAGAAATGAAGAACAGCGGACTTCCAGGAACAAGCCGCTACATTACAACAAAGAATCGTAAGAACACATCGGAGCGTCTCGAACTTAAGAAATACAACCCTATTCTTAAGAGAATGACCGTACACAAGGAGATTAAGTAATAACGTAGGTTTTTGCGCCTGCAATTGGTGTTTCATATATAATATTAACCGAATATGGCAAAGAAAGCGGTCGCTACCCTCCATGAAGGTTCTACGGATGGTCGCGCATACACAAAAGTTATTAAAATGGTTAAGAGCCCGAAGACTGGTGCATATATGTTCGACGAGCGTATGGTGCCTAACGAGGCTGTCAAGGATTTCTTCAAGAACTAATTGATTCTACATTATACTAATGGGGCTGTGTCTGATTTGTTGACACAGCCCCGTTTCTGTACCTATGGTTTCCAGTCACGGCATTTTCATGAAACCTATTTCGCAAATAGAATCCCTTTTTCATAAATTATAGCCTAAAGGTTTGTGTAAATGGCTAAAAAATAGTAATTTTGCGCTCGCTAAATAATCAAATCGATGAATATATCATACAAGTGGCTTAAAGAATATGTGGATTTTGACCTCACACCACAGGAGGTTGCAGATGCGCTAACGTCAAGTGGACTTGAAGTGGGCGCACTTGAGGAGGTCCAGACAATAAAAGGCGGATTGAAAGGACTATATGTTGGCAAGGTGTTGACATGTGACAGCCATCCAGACAGCGACCACCTTCATGTGACGACAGTTGACATTGGCAAGGCGGAACCATCCCAGATTGTCTGTGGTGCTCCAAATGTCAAGGCGGGACAGAAAGTTATCGTGGCTGACATTGGTTGCATCCTTTACGATGGAGACAAGGAATTTGTCATAAAGAAGTCAAGGCTGCGCGGAGTAGATTCCTATGGAATGATTTGTGCAGAAGATGAAATAGGTATCGGAACAGACCATGCTGGTATCATAGTGCTTCCAGAAGATGCTCCTGTTGGTATGCCAGCTGCAGAGTATTATCATCTGGAAAGCGATTGGATTATAGAGGTTGACATAACTGCCAACAGAGCTGATGCTCTTTCACACTATGGTGTAGCGCGCGATTTATATGCATGGTTGCGACAGAACGGCTACACTACATCATTGCATCGCCCGTCATGCGATGAGTTTGCTGTTGACAATAACGATATGCCTATCAAGGTGACACTCCTAAATACTGATGCTTGCCGACGTTATGCATGTGTGAGCATTACTGGTTGTAAGGTTGCAGAATCTCCTGAATGGCTGAAGAACAAACTGACCGTTGTTGGCTTGCGCCCAGTAAACAATATCGTTGACATTACAAATTATGTGATGCTCGCTTATGGGCAACCCCTACATTGCTTTGATGCAGACATGATTGATGGTCATCACATTATAGTAAAGGACGGCAACGAGGGACGTAAGTTCGTGACTCTTGACGGAGAGGAACATACTCTTGGGGCACACGACCTTGCCATCTGCAACGAGAATGAGCCAATGTGTATTGCCGGTGTGTTTGGAGGAAAAGGTAGCGGAACATACACGACAACGACCAATGTTGTGTTGGAGAGTGCATGGTTCCACCCTACATGGATAAGGAAAAGTGCCCGTCGTCATGGTCTGAGCACTGATGCGTCGTTCCGTTTTGAGCGAGGAGTTGACCCCAATGGCACTATCTATGCCCTAAAGCAGGCTGCAATATTGTGCAAGCGTTTGGCTGGCGGTAAGGTGTCTATGGAAATATGCGATGAGTATCCTACCAGAATGGAAGACTTCCCCGTTACACTGTTTTATGACTATGTCAACAATCTCATAGGAAAGGAAATAGGCAAGGAAACCATCAAGAGCATTGTCGAGAGTCTTGAAATGAGAATAGTTTCAGAGACGGAGGACAAGATAGATATTCTCGTTCCGGCATATCGCGTTGATGTACAGAGACCATGTGACGTCGTTGAGGATATTCTCAGGATTTATGGATATAATAATGTTGAGATTCCAACTCAATTGAGAAGCTCGCTTGTCCTGCCAGAGAATGAGGACAGGAAGCATCAGCTGGAGAATATCGTAGGAGAGCAGCTTGTCGGCTGCGGATTCAACGAGATTCTAAACAACTCCATGTCTAAGACATCATACTACAAAGGCTTGAACGTATATACAGAGGAGACCACTGTGAAAGTGGTAAACCCACTAAGTGCCGACCTTGGCGTGATGCGCCAGACATTGCTTTTCGGTGGTCTTGAGAGTATAATGAGAAATGTAAACCGCAAGAGTCCAAACCTGAGGTTCTTCGAGTTTGGAAACTGCTATCATTATAATCCAGACAAGAAAGATGAGGATTGTCCAATAAATGCTTATGCAGAGGAGACTCATCTTGCTTTATGGCTGACAGGCAAGAGAGTATCTGGTTCTTGGATTCATCCTGACGAGTCAACATCTTTTTACGAGCTCAGAGCCTATGTTCAGAATATCCTGCGCCGTGTAGGAATGCCTCAGGGCATGCTTGTGATGGAGAAGACGGACAATAATGTTTTCTCTAATGGTGTCGTGTTGAAGAACAGAGGAGGCAAGTCTTTTGTAGAGATGGGAATAGTGAGCACAGCATTGTTGAAACAGAATGACATTGACGTTCCGGTGTTTTATGCTGACCTTCATTGGGACAACATTGTTAAAGCTGTGCGCAAGTCTGTCGTAAGTTTTAAGGAAATAAGCAAGTATCCATCTGTAAGCAGGGATCTTGCCCTGCTCCTTGACAATGAGATAGAGTTCGAGCAAGTAGAGCGTGTCGCTTTCCAGTCGGAGAAAAAGCTGTTGAAGAAAGTTGAGCTGTTTGATGTGTATCAGGGAGACAAACTTCCTGTTGGCAAGAAGAGCTATGCTGTCAACTTTGTCCTTCAGGACGAGCAGGCAACGCTTAATGACAAGAAAATAGATGCAATAATGTCAAAGCTCATTGCTAATCTCAAGAAACAGCTTGGTGCAGAGCTGCGATAGCATGTCTGGATATAAGGCTTCATGCTTTCAGGAGACTTAACTGAGATATATAGGATACAAACGAATAATAAATATAATAAAATGGGAAGAGCTTTTGAATATCGTAAAGCTGCTAAGCTTAAGAGATGGGGTCATATGGCCCGTACCTTTACAAAAATTGGCAAGCAGATAGCTATTGCTGTCAAGGCTGGAGGTCCAGAACCTGAGAATAACCCGGCATTGCGTGCCATTATAGCTAATGCCAAGCGTGAGAACATGCCTAAAGACAATATCGAGCGTGCCATAAAGAATGCTATGGGCAAGGACCAGAGCGAATACAAGGAGGTGACTTACGAAGGATATGGTCCTCATGGAGTTGCTGTGTTCGTAGAGACCCTTACTGACAACACCACACGTACCGTAGGTGATGTACGCTCGGTGTTTAACAAATTCAATGGCAACCTTGGCACTCAGGGCTCTCTGTCTTTCCTTTTCGACCATAAGGCAGTTTTTACTTTCAAGAAGAAAGAAGGACTTGACATGGACGAGATGATACTCGACCTTATAGACTATGGTGTTGAGGATGAGTTTGACCTTGACGATGAGGCTGGCGAGATAACAATCTATGGAGCCCCTACAAGTTTTGGCGAGATACAGAAACATCTCGAGAGCGAAGGCTTTGAAGTTACGGGTGCTGAATTTACTCGCATTCCAAACGACCTGAAGAGTGTTACACCTGAGCAACGCGAGACAATAGACAAGATGGTAGAGCGTCTTGAGGAGTTTGATGATGTTCAGACTGTATATACCAACATGAAGCCAGAGGATGGAGAATAAGACATTCACTTATAGGACACAAGGCACATGCAGCCAGTTGATAACCATTTCGCTCGCAGCAGACGGTACAATATATGATGTCAGATTTCTGGGCGGATGTAATGGTAATCTGCAGGGCATATCATCCCTTGTAAGAGGAATGACACCCGATGCCGTCATAGAGCGACTTAGCGGAATAAAGTGTGGCAGTAAGCCAACAAGTTGTCCCGACCAGTTGTGTAAAGCATTGCAGCAGATTAAAAGTGAATAGTTCTTCTGTTAATCATACAAATACTGACTCTCCAGCATATTTCGAGTAATTAGAAAGTCTTAGTTATCCAACTGCTGGAGTCAGTAATTTTATGGAGTTAAGCCAAATGGCATGTAAGGTTTTAAGGTTTTAAGGTTGTGAGTTTTTAAGGTGCGAGGTGATTTAACCTGAAACCTCAAAAGACAATCTCACCTGAAACCTAAAGCCTTAAGACCTGAAACCTCAAATAGTAATGGCATGCCCTTAGTTCCATTTTTTTTGTTTCATGCATCTTACTTGAATCTTTATGCAATGCTTTGCGTTGACTCCCGCAATGCTTTGCGCTGGCTCCTGCAATGCTTTGCGTTGGCTCCTGCAATGCTTTGCGTTGGCTCCTGCAAACGATATGACTATGGTTCATACGTTGGCAGTTTCCATGAGAGTCTCTAATGTGATGGTTGAGAGGTGTTGTAATGTGATGCAGAATTACTAAATTCTCATTTAATTCAAGAAAATGTCTGGGAAATTATCGTTGTATCGGTAATTATATTGCCTAAAGTGAAATCAAAAGGAAAATATGAACACTTTGTGTATATATATGAATAATACAATTTAGATAATATCATTTATCTTTGCAAGTTGAATTGATTAATTATTCCAGTTTAGCAAATTAAACGCTTGCTCAAAGCTAACAAGTTGACAAGTCAACAAGTTGCTACTTTAGTTGACAAGTCAACAAGTTATTACCTCTTAAGGAAACTTCCTCCCCTCCCCAGGGATGGGCTGGAGGTGGGTCTCCAACTTGTAAACAGTAAGCATGTCAGAGACATGAGAAACTTAAATTAGATTATTAACTTTTAGATAATGAGAAGACTTATATTGTTCATATTTGCCTTTATGTTTTTATTGAGGATTGCAGAGGCACAGGAAGTGCTCACACTTGAGGACTGTCTGCGCATGACTATTGAAAACAACCTGTCTCTTAAAGGTACTCGCAACGAAATAGTGAAAGGTCTGCATAGCATTGATGAGAACAGGGCACGCCTTATGCCTCAGGTTAATGCCGTCGCTGCATTCAACGATAATTTTGACCCTCCTGTATCCGTTACTGACGGCTCGGCATACGGCAAGGACATCAATGTAACCAAGACCTTGCAGTATAATGCATCCGCAGGACTTCAGGTGCAAATGCCCATATACAACCAGACCGCCGCTACTTCCATTGAGATTGCAAGGACAATGAATCAACTCAACAGGCTGACATACGAGAAAGCCAAGGAAGACCTAATCATGCAGGTCAGCAAAATGTATTATCTGGCACAGAACACTGTTGAGCAGATTGGTTTGATAAAAGGCAACATAAGCAGGCTGGAAGCTCTAAGGGATATAACATTGGCATTCTATGACAACGGAATGGCTGTAGAGGTTGATGTGCAGAGGGTTAATTTCAATCTTGAGAATCTTCAGGTGCAGTACGACAATGCCCAGTCGATGCTCACCCAACAATATAACACTCTGAAATATGTGATGGATTATCCTGCAGAGAGCGTCATAGCTGTAGTACATGCCAATGCCGACGAGAAACCTATGACAGGCTCTGGAGGATTCTCGCCAGACCAGTATGAACTGCTCTTGCTAAGGGAGAAGGAAATACTCGCTGAACAACAGAAAAAGATTGTCAAGGATGGGTATCTCCCAACGGTGAGCTTGTCTGGTAACTGGACTTATTCAGCCTATGCCGACAAATTGAAGAACTGGGTTCATGACACTCCTTTCAACCATATATATGGCTCATGGGGATTTGGTGTCTCTGTGCGCATGCCCCTGTTCGATGGATACGAGAAACGCTCTAAGATGAGAAAGGCGCAGGTAGATATAGACAATGTCAAACTGTTGTACCAGAACCAGATGCGGAACATGCAGACACAGTACATGAACGCTACCAATGATTTGGAGAACAGCGAGCGCAACTATCGCAAACAGAAGGACAATCTGAGCCTTGCACAGAATGTCTGCAATATGACAAACGAAAGGTATAAGGAAGGCATAGCCTCCATGACAGACGTATTGCAAGACGAGATGAGAATCACAGAGGCACAGAACAACTATTTGACAGCACATTATAACTATCAGCTGTCTAATCTGAACCTTCTCAAGTTGACGCGCCAGCTTGACAAACTGGTTCCGTCTCTCTATGATGAACACTAATCAATATTGTTGAAACATAAATAAAGAAACACTATATGTCTAAAGGAAATACAAAGAAGGAACAGGGAGAAAATACTCTTCCTAAGCAAAGAAAGCAGTTGCGCAAGCAGCGTGTCCGTCAGATGATAGTCAGCCTCATAGGAATAGCTGTCCTTGTATGGGGAGCTGTTGAAATAATAGGTATATTCATTGACTATAAGAGTACGGAGACAAGCAACGACGCTCAGATTGAACAATATATATCCCCCGTTAACATCAGGGCGACAGGATATATAAAGAAAATATGCTTTACCGAGCATCAAACGGTAAAGAAAGGTGATACTCTTCTTATACTTGACGACCGCGAGTACAGGATAAGAGTAATGGAGGCAGAGGCTGCACTAAAGGATGCCAGAGCCGGAGCCAATGTCGTTGGAGCCACTTTGCAGACTACACAGAATTCTGCTGCCGTCTATGAGGCAAGCATAGCTGAGATTGAAGTAAGACTTGACAAGCTAAATAAGGACAGGCAACGTTACCAGAACCTTGTAGAGCGCAAGGCTGCAACTCCAATACAACTGGAACAGATAGAGACCGAGTATGCAGCGACACTAAAGAAACTTGAGGCTACAAGACGACAGCAGAAAGCTGCCATGTCTGGCGTCAATGAGGTGGAGAACAGAAAAGCCAACAGTGCGGCGGCTATAGAAAGGGCAGAGGCTGCACTTGAGATGGCGAAACTTAATCTCTCATATTGTGTTGTGACTGCACCTTGTGACGGTCAGCTGGGCAGAAGGTCTATTGAGGAGGGACAGTCAATAAACGCCGGGCAGACAATAACATATATCATGCCAGACACTCAGAAATGGGTTATAGCAAACTATAAGGAGACTCAGGTTGCTGACCTCCACGTAGGACAGACAGTGCGTATGAAGGTTGACGCTATTGGAGACAAGGAATTCAAGGGAAAGGTAACAGCCATATCTGGTGCCACAGGCTCCAAGTATTCTCTTGTCCCGACAGACAACTCTGCTGGCAATTTCGTGAAAATACAGCAGCGAGTACCTGTAAGGATTGATTTTGAAGGCTTGAGCAAGGAGGACAACAACCGTCTTGCAGCCGGAATGATGGTTGTCGTTAAAGCTGAGAAAAAATAGTCCTTTTCGCCTATGCCTTCAAATCCAAGAAATTTTCCATTCTACAACTGGGTACCCAAGCCTCTTGGTATCATTTTCCTGCTTATCCTTTTCATACCAATAATGACCGTAAGTGGTGTCTATACAGCAAATAGCAGTGAGATGATAGGGGGGCTTGGCATCCAGTCGGAACATATTTCATTTGTAGGGTTTGTCACTTCAGTTGGAATGGCAGCCTTCTCTCCGTTTTTCTATGAGCTTGTACGTCTTCGCAGGGAGAAGATGATGTGCATAGTGGGGTTCTCGATACTATTTGCACTCAGTTACGTATGTGCGAAGACCGACAGCATATTCCTTCTTGCCGTATGCAGCCTCTTGATGGGATTCGTGAGACAGACACTGCTTATGGTCAATCTGTTCACACTTATTAAGTATGCATTCCACATTGAGGCGACGTATAATGTGACACCGGGAAATGAACCCAATACAGAGGAGGGCTGGGATAAACTCGACAAGGAGAAGACATCGAGCATGCCAATCATCTATTTCTTTTTCATGATTCTTGGACAGATGGGAACATGGCTGACGGCGTGGCTTGCCTATTCTTATGAATGGCAGTATGTCTATTATTTCATGATGGGAGCCATGTCGCTGGCTATAGTTATAATCTTCTTCACCATGCCCTTCCATAGATATCCTCAGAGCAAGTTCCCCATAAATTTCTCCAAGTTCGGCAATGTCGTGGTCTTCAGCATGATGTGTTGCTCGTTCATATTTATAATGGTATATGGCAAGGTACTTGATTGGTATAGCCATCCTTATATCCGCATTGCTACAGTTGTTTGTGTAGTTTTCACCCTGTTGTTCCTGTATCTTGAACATTCGAGACGCTCGCCCTATTTCCTTCTCGATGCTTTTAAGCTTAAGAGTATCCAGGGCGGTGTGTTGCTGTTCTTGGGACTTATGATATTAAACTCAAGTCAGATGTTTGTGAACATATTTGTGGGTGTGGGCATGAAGATAGACAACTGGCAGAATGCCACACTCGGCAACTGGGTGCTGGCGGGATATTTCGCAGGACTTGTAATGGCATTGTTCAGCGGAGCTAAAGGCATTCATCTCAAGTGGCTTTTCTCACTGGGATTTGTCCTAATCGGAATGTCCTCTTTGTTCATGTATTTTGAAGTGCAGAATGATGGACTCCTTGAACGCATGAAATACCCAATAGTTATCAGGGCCACAGGAATGATGCTCCTGTATTCCCTTACGGCGGTCTATGCCAACCAGCGTATGCCGTACAAATATCTTTCCACGTGGGTGTGCATCATGCTTACAGTTCGCATGATTGTAGCCCCAGGCATTGGCTCGGCACTCTATTCTAATGTGTTTCAGGAAAGACAGCAGTATTATGTCACACGCTTCGCACAGGACTATGACATGACAACCCCTGAGATATCCACTACATACCAGCAGACAATGGCAGGCATGAAGATGCAGGGTAAAAGTGTAACGGAGGCTGAGAACATGGCAGCCATGTCACTTAAGGGAAAAGTGCAGGTACAGGCAACACTCACTGCTATAAAGGAGATGGCGGGATGGACATTCTACGGTTGCCTTGTCTGTGCTGGCATGGTGCTGGCTGTGCCATGGACAAAGCGTAAACTAAAGGTTATGGGTGGAGGATAGCTGGCAATTCCATTTTTTTTATTACTTTTGCCTATGAAAAACAGAAACATAGCAAAATACTAACATGAATTGCACTTATACTGGCACTTTGTCGCATCTCGTGACATCTATTGCGGAAGACAGAGACATCTGTTCTTCGGGAGGGTATATATCCGCTTTCCCGAAAATAATGATGACTCCTTGGAAAAGCGATTATATCAAAATCATCGTCTGTGGCAAAGGATGTTTTGAAATCAATGTGGATGGAGAGGATTATAATGTCAATGCAGGAGAGACGGCTTTTGTCAATGACAATGCATCCATATCGGTAGTGTCATGTTCTGATGATGTTACGGTCAACATACTTATGTTCCTGCCATCTGCTATCAAGGATATACTCGGCAATACAGTCATGGTGATGCGGGTGTATAATACCATGAATCCTACTCCGTGCCATATTTGGAAAACAGGCGAGGAGGACATGATTGTGATGTATGGAATCCTGTTGCATAAAGCTGAGGCTGAACGCAACATGCCTTTCGTCGCTGATGAGAGCAAACTGTTGCTCACGTCATTCACATACAGACTATGTTCTCTCTTTTCAAAGCGACTGGCGCAGTCGGACAAATCTAACGACCGGAAGACAGAGATATTCTCAAGGCTCTTGCAACTTGTAAGTGAGTATTATAACAAGGAGCGCAGTGTTTCTTTCTATGCAGACAAACTATGTCTTTCTCCAAAATACCTATCTTCCCTTGTGAAGACACAGTGTGGCTATACAGTGCAGGAGCTTGTTTTCAAGGCTCTTATCCGCAGGAGCATCTTCCTGATGAATAATACAAGTTTGACGATATCCGAGATATCCAATGAACTCAACTTCCCCAATGTCTCCTCTTATGGCACATTCTTTAAAAAACACACGGGACTGTCTCCGAGAAACTATCGAAATGCCGTAAAATTAAAGATACAGCCATAACAACAACCTTAGTTTCTTGCTTTTAGTTAGTAGGCTTGCATGTAAGGACAAAAAACGAAAGAAATTTTTTGATATTCCCCCGAATTTCATTAACTTTGCACATATCTTTCGTATTATAGGAACAAAATGAAACCAACTGCTATATTGCTCTTGCATTGCAAGGACCAGACGGGCATCATATCAGAAGTTACAAAATTCATCACGGATAATAAAGGTAACATAGTATATCTTGACCAGTATGTGGACCATGAGGACGGGATGTTCTTCATGAGGATAGAATGGGAATTGGAAGGCTTTGTCATCCCGAGGGAAAGGATAATGGAGTATATACAGACATTGTATGCTCAGCGTTACGAAATGACATTCAATCTCTATTTTAATGATGAAAAGCCGAGAATGGCTATTTTCGTGAGCAAGATGAGCCATTGCCTTTATGACTTGCTGGCACGGTATAAGGCAGGGGAGTGGAATGTTGAGATACCCTGCATCGTAAGCAATCATGAGGATCTTAGGTTTGTAGCAGAGCAGTTTGGTATTCCATATTATGTGTGGAGTATAAACAAAGACCATTCCAACAAGGAAGCTGTCGAGAAGGAAGAAATGCAGCTGTTGCGTGAAAAGAAGGTCACTTTTATAGTCCTTGCAAGATACATGCAGATTATTTCTGATGAGATGATAAAGCACTATCCTCACCACATTATAAATATTCATCATAGTTTCCTTCCAGCCTTCGTAGGTGCGAAGCCTTATCATCAAGCTTGGGAAAGAGGTGTAAAGATAGTTGGGGCTACAAGCCATTATGTAACGGCAGAGCTTGACGCCGGTCCTATCATTGAACAAGATGTTACACGTATCAGCCATAAGGACACACCCGAAAGCCTTGTCCTGAAAGGCAAGGACCTTGAGAAGATAGTCCTGTCCCGTGCTGTTACAAAGCATATAGAGCGGAAGATTCTGACGTATCACAACAAGACGGTAATATTTAGTTGAAACTAAGGCAAATGGCAACTCTGTAGCCATTGCAATGGGAAATATGAATGTAGCGATATTGAAATATAATGCCGGCAATATATTCTCGGTGATAAACTCATTGAGAAGGCTTGGCGTTGACCCTGTGCTGACGGATGACAGCGCAACGTTGAAGGCTGCAGACCGCGTGCTGTTTCCTGGACAAGGCGAGGCAAGTACTGCTATGGCATATCTGAAAGAACGTGGACTGGACAAGGTGATTAAATCCCTAAGGCAGCCTGTGCTGGGAATATGCATTGGTCAGCAATTGCTGTGCAGGCATTCCGAGGAAGGGGACGTTGACTGCATAGGAATATTCGATGCCGATGTCAGAAAATTCAAGCCTACCCGACATGAGGACAAGGTTCCTGTCATGGGATGGAACTCACTCTACGACTTGAATGATGGATTGTTCAAAGGACTTGATGAAGGGGAGCATGTGTATTTCATACATAGCTACTACGTGCCATTGTGTGAGAATACCATAGCAAAGGCAGACTATATCCACCCTTATTCAGCTGCTTTGAGAAAGGATAATTTCTTCACTACACAGTTCCATCCAGAGAAGAGTGGAGATGTTGGAGAGACAATCATCAGGAATTTCCTGGAAATGAACATATAATTATGGAGATAATACCGGCTATAGATATAATTGAGGGAAAGTGTGTCAGACTGACAAAGGGCGATTATTGCTGCAAGACAGTATATAACGACAATCCCGTTGATGTGGCGAGGGAGTTCGAAGACAATGGTTTCAGCAGACTTCATGTCGTTGACCTTGACGGAGCGAAGTCAAGGCATATCGTAAATGATTCTGTTCTTAGAGAGATAACATGTTCCACAAATTTGAAAGTTGACTTCGGTGGTGGCATCAAGACTTCTGAGGATATAGACAAGGCATTCGACGCAGGAGCTTGTATGGTAACGGTTGGAAGTGTGGCTGTTAGTGACGAACACCTTTTCCTCGACTGGTTAGACAGGTATGGTGCAGACAGGATTATCCTTGGAGCTGACGTGAGGGATGGAAAGATAAGTGTCAATGGATGGAAAGAGGATTCCGACAAGGAACTTATCCCATTTCTCAGGCATTATGTAACAAAAGGTGTCAGGACAGTACTGTGTACAGACATCAGCAGAGACGGAACTCTGACAGGACCGTCAATAGACTTGTATAGACAAGTCCTTGCAGAAATGCCTGAGTTGCATCTCATAGCCAGTGGCGGAGTGTCCTCCACTGACGACATCATTGCTCTTCATCATGCGGGCGTTCCAGCCGTTGTCTTCGGCAAAGCCTATTATGAGGGCAGGATAGATGTTGACAGATTAAAGACAGCAGCCATTCTATAGTTTAAGAAGGAGAAAGATATGAATAAAGGATTGGCAAAGCGAATAATCCCATGTCTGGACATTAAGGATGGCCAGACGGTGAAGGGTGTCAATTTCGTTAATCTCCGTAGTGCAGGAGACCCTGTTGAATTAGCATGCGCATATAGCAAGACAGGAGCAGATGAACTTGTCTTTTTGGACATCACAGCAAGCTATGAGGGACGCAAGACCTTTACGGAGATGGTGGAGAAAGTGGCTCTTGGGATAAATATCCCCTTTACAGTCGGTGGTGGCGTTAACGAAATAACAGACGTTGAAAGGCTTTTAGGAGCTGGTGCCGACAAGGTGAGTGTCAATTCTGCCGCACTTCGCAATCCCTCGCTCATAGATGATATAACCAGCCGTTTCGGTTCTCAGGTGTGTGTGTGCGCCATTGATGCCCGTAAGGATGACGATGGATGGCATTGCTATACGGAAGGAGGACGCAAAAGGACGGAAAGGGAGCTGTTTGAATGGGCACGAGAGGTCGTTGACAGAGGAGCTGGAGAGATTCTGTTTACAAGTATGAATCACGATGGAGTGAAGAATGGGTTTGCAAATGAGGCATTGTGCCGTCTTTCGGAGGATTTGCCTGTCCCTGTGATTGCCAGTGGAGGAGCAGGATGCATGTCGCATTTCCTTGACGTCTTCCAGAAAGGCAAGGTTGATGCCGCACTTGCTGCGAGCGTCTTTCATTTCGGAGAGATAAGTATTCCAGAACTCAAGGGATATCTTGCAGACAATGGAGTAGTAGTTAGATAAACGTGATAATTCTAAAGCATAATTTTACATGACAATAGATTTTGAGAAATCAGGAGGATTGGTTCCCGCCATCATTCAGGATGCGACAACAAACAATGTCCTGATGCTGGGGTATATGAATGAGGAAGCATACGAAAGGACAGTAGCTACGGGCAAGGTCACTTTCTGGAGTCGTTCGCGCAAGACATTGTGGACGAAGGGAGAGACATCTGGCAATTACCTTAACCTTGTAAGCATTTCTGTTGACTGTGACAACGATACCCTGCTTGTCAAGGTACACCCAGAGGGACCTGTCTGCCATAAAGGGACTGATACCTGCTGGAGTGAGGAGAATAATTTCAACCCATTGCTTTTCCTGTCAGAATTGCAGGATTTCATAGAGAAACGTCATGAGGAGATGCCAGAAGGCTCTTACACGACATCGCTATTCAAGGACGGACTTAACAGAATGGCGCAGAAAGTAGGGGAGGAGGCTCTTGAGGCTGTTATTGAGGCAGTAAACGGAACAGACGACCGTCTTGTCTATGAGGCATCAGATATGTTCTACCATCTGATAGTTCTTCTGACTGCAAAAGGCTTGAGAATTGAGGATGTGGCACGTGAATTGCTTGAACGCCATTCTCCTGGATGGAAAAAGCATTGAGGTTCCATCAATGGTATATTCAGAATAGAGCAGATTGTTAACTGACAGTATGTCGGAGACAAGCGAAACTTTGGTTAGTAACTTTATATATGACGTATGATAGTTGATTATAGAAAAGTGAATGTTTACCAGGAAGACAAATGTGTGCTTTCTGACGTTATGTTTCATGTTGATGAGGGCGAGTTTGTCTATCTTATTGGAAAGGTAGGGTCAGGCAAGAGTTCCCTGCTTAAGACGATGTATTGCGAGCTTGACATTGACAGGGATGATGCTGAGAAGGCTGAAGTCCTCGGTGTCAGCATTCCAGATATAAAGAGAAGCAAGGTTCCTGCAATTAGAAGGCAGATGGGTGTGATATTCCAGGATTTCCAACTCCTGCATGACCGCAGTATAGCCAAGAACCTTCTCTTTGTACTCAAGGCTACAGGATGGAAACACAAGTCAGAGATAGACAAACGTATAGATGAGGTGTTGGAGCAGGTAGGCATGACAGAGAAAAAGGACAAGATGCCACATGAGCTGTCAGGAGGTGAACAGCAACGAATAGCAATAGCCAGAGCTTTGCTCAACTATCCAAAGATTATAATAGCCGATGAGCCTACGGGCAATCTCGATCCTGACACAGCGAATTACATCGTATGTCTTCTCAGAGAGATTTGCCAGACTGGGACAGCAGTAGTTATGTCCACGCACAATGTCAATCTTCTGAGCCGTTATCCGGGAATCGTTTACAGATGCCAAGATGGTAAACTAGACGATGTTACAGCCGAGTATCAGAAAATAATAGAAGAAGAATAAAACAAAATAACTTAGCTATGAAAGTAATGAAATTCGGAGGCACTTCAGTAGGTTCGCCAGAGAGAATCAAGAACGTTGCCTCGCTTGTTACAAAGAGTGGAGAACAGACTTTTGTCGTGCTGTCAGCCATGAGCGGTACAACAAACTCGCTTGTCGAGATATCCGATTATCTTTACAGAAAGAATCCAGAGAGTGCCAACGAGCTGATAAATGCTTTGGAGAAAAAGTATGTAAAGCATGTTGAAGAGCTTTTTTCGACAGAGGAATATAAGCAGAAGACACTACAGTTCATATCAGAGGAGTTTGACTATCTGCGCTCTTTTACGAAAGACCTTTTCACCAGTTATGAGGAGAAAAGCATAGTGGCACAGGGTGAGGTGTTAAGCACAAACATGATGGTCAACTACATGTCTGAGTGTGGAACCAATGCCACGTTGCTGTCAGCTCTTGACTTTATGCGAACAGACAAGAATGCAGAGCCAGACCCTCATTATATCAAAGAGAAACTAAACGCTATACTTTCCGAAGAGAAAGGACGTCAGGTGTATATAACACAGGGATTTATATGCCGCAACGCTTATGGCGAAGTGGACAACCTCCAGAGAGGAGGCTCAGACTATACAGCTTCACTCGTAGGTGCTGCTATCGGAGCTGACGAGATACAGATATGGACAGATATCGATGGCATGCACAACAACGACCCAAGGGTTGTGGAAAAAACAGAGGCGGTAAGGCAACTGAACTTTGAGGAGGCTGCCGAGCTTGCATATTTCGGTGCCAAGATACTGCATCCCACATGTGTGCAGCCTGCCAAGTATGCAGGCATTCCAGTGAGACTCAAGAATACTATGGACCCTGATGCAGAGGGAACAATTATAGACAACGTGATTGTTCGTGGCAAGATAAAAGCTGTTGCTGCCAAGGACAATATCATAGCTATAAAGATAAAGTCAAGCAGGATGTTGCTTGCTACGGGATTCCTGCGCAAGGTGTTTGAGATATTCGAGAGTTATCAGACTCCTATTGACATGATTGCAACTTCTGAGGTTGGCGTGTCTATGAGTATAGACAATGATGACCATCTCAATGAGATTGTCGATGAGCTGAAGAAATATGGTACCGTGACCGTAGATACAAACATGTGTATAGTCTGTGTAGTTGGAGACCTTGACTGGAGCAATGTGGGATTTGAGACACTTGCAACAGATGCCATGAAGAATATTCCAGTCAGGATGATAAGTTACGGCGGAAGCAACTATAACATATCTTTCCTTATAAAGGAGAGCGACAAGAAGCAGGCTCTGCAGAATCTTAGCAATGTCTTGTTCTGATTACAATTTAGGTAAATGGATTGAATAACATAAACGCAAATATAATGAAAGGTATTTTTCCTTTAGACAGTTTCCAGAAGCTACGCACTCCGTTCTATTATTACGACAGCAAGCTTCTGAGAGAAACATTGAATGAGATAAAGAGAGAGGCAGGCAAGCACGAGGGATTCACAGTGCATTATGCTGTCAAGGCAAATGCGAATGCTAAGGTTCTTAATGTCATATCGCAGGCAGGACTTGGAGCTGACTGTGTCAGTGGCGGTGAGATAGAGGCATCTCTGAAAGCTGGATTCCCAGCAGAAAGCATTGTATATGCCGGTGTGGGTAAAAGCGACTGGGAGATAAAGCTTGGACTTGAGAAAGGTATCTTCTGTTTTAATGTTGAAAGCGTGGCCGAACTTGAGGTTATCAACGAAATAGCAACTGCTATGGACAAGACGGCAAGGGTATGTCTTAGAATAAACCCTAATGTCGGAGCACACACCCATGCGAAGATTACAACGGGACTTGCTGAGAACAAGTTTGGCATAGCTATGAGCGACATGTACGATGCCATAGACAGGGCAGAGAAAATGGCGCACATCTCTTTCCTTGGACTGCATTTCCACATAGGTTCACAGATATTGGACATGACAGACTTTGTTGCCTTGTGCAACCGTATCAACGAGCTGCAGGATGCAATGGAGCAAAAGCACATAAAGATTGACAACATTAATGTAGGTGGTGGACTGGGCATTGACTATAACAACCCGAACCGTGTGCCGATACCAGATTTTAAGTCTTTCTTTGACACGTATGCAAGGCATCTTAAGTTGAGGGAAGGGCAGAAACTGCATTTCGAACTTGGAAGAGCTGTGGTGGCGCAGATGGGTTCGTTGATAACAAGGGTATTATATGTAAAGCAGGGAACTGCAAAGAAATTCGCCATCGTTGACGCAGGAATGACAGACCTCATACGTCCTGCTTTGTATCAGGCATACCACAAAATAGAGAATATAAGCAGTGACAAGCCATGCGATACCTATGACGTTGTGGGTCCTATATGTGAGTCGAGTGATGTCTTTGCCAAGGCTGTTGACCTAAACGCTGTAAGCAGGGGAGACCTCTTCGCATTGCGTTCTGCTGGTGCTTATGGAGAGATTATGGCAAGCCAGTATAATTGCCGTCGTCTGCCAGAAGGATATATAACAGAGGATTTAAACCGCTGATATCATTATTATAGTATCGCAAGTTATAAACTTGCTCAAAGGGGTTTCATTGAGCTTTGCGAGAAAACGAGTTTACAAGTCAACTAGTTAACTTACAACATGTCGGAGACATGCGAAACATGAGTAATATATATATGGTGTGTCTTTAAAGCTGATGGGTTATATGATGATAGAGATTGATGAGATAACGATTGTTGTTGGAGTGGCGGTGCTTGTTGTTGCTGCCGTGGCTCCCTTTGTCAATATATTTTTCAGGAGACCTGTGGTGGAAAGAACTACTGATGACAATGAGGATTCTGGTTGTGTGGCGGATGCTGTAGAAAACGATACATTGCCGCCTGTGAGTATAGTATTGACACCTTACGAGAATTCAGAAGCTCTTGAGAAAAGCCTCCCTTTGTTCCTCGGGCAGAAATATAGTCCGGGATTTCAGATCGTTGTGGTGACCAGCAAGGGAGATTCGGAAATAGAGGATGTCATAAAAAGATATTCAGACAATCCAAACCTTTATAGTACATACATTCCCAATTCGTCCCGTTATGTGAGTCGTAAGAAACTTGCCGTTACACTTGGCGTAAAGGCAGCTAAGAATGAATGGGTGGTTCTTACAGATGCGGAATGTTGCCCAAACAGTGAGCTTTGGCTTGCCACCATGGCTGCAAATTGTACAGAACACATTGACATGGTCATCGGGCATACCTCTTATGAGGAGAGTACGCCAGCGTACAGATGCTTTGAGCGTATGTTTGACGAAATGTACCTCTTCAGAGAGGGACAGCTGGGAACGGCTTATCGAACAAACGGCAATAATCTGATGTTCCGCAAGAGTATGTTTGTTGCTGGTGACGGTTACCGTGGTAACCTGAAATTTACCAGGGGGGAGTATGACTTCCTCGTAAACAAATATTCAAAGGCTGGAAATGTAGCAATAGAGACACACCCTCATTCATGGATGACAGAACTTGAGCCTACCGACAAATCATGGCTCGACAAACATCTGCATTATATGGCGAACAGGAAACACATGCTTCGTTCTCTGTCGCATCGATTGCCATATAATATAGACCAATGTCTGCTGCATGGAAACCTGTTGTTGATAATGGCGGCAATTATCTATGGGGCAATTACCCAGAAATGGATAATAGTCGCAGTGGCATCTGTCGCTTTGCTCTTCACGATATCAATAAGACCATGGCTCTCGGCAAGGGCTTTGAAAGAGTTCGAAGTGGAGATTGGGAAAGTGAAATTGTTGTTCTTCGAATATATAGTAATGTGGAAGAAACTTGCTTGTCTTGTGAAATACCATAAGACAGACAAGAACGAATTTATGACACATAAAGTGTAATTCTCCCTTATATCCGCTATTCCTGAATCACCGCAAAACACTTTAGCTATGAGAATTGTCCATTATATACCAGATATTCTGAAGTCAGACATTGTTGCCGACTATGTCAACATGCTGTCTAAACACCACTCTGAGAACGATAAAGTGAGGCTTGTCACTGATAAGGACAAAGTTGAAACCCTTATGACGATAAAGGATACAGACATCCTCCACGTACATACATGCTGGAGCCGTAAAACAGCATATGTCGTTGAGAAGGCTGTCAAAGGCAATGTAGCTGTTGTATTGTCGCCACATGGCAGTCTTGACTCGTATGTTGTGGACAATGAGCAACCTAAGATGAAGAAGATGCAGTTGCTGGCATATCAGAAAGGGATGCTAAAGAACGCTGATGCCGTTGTCGTGACAAACACCAGCGAGTTCTCTCACATTGAGAAGATGGGATGGACAACCCGTCTCCAGTTAGAGCCTTCAGCAGTATTCGACAGTAGTGTGGCTCCTTCCGATATGGCAGCGTCCATGTTGAGACTCTACACGAAAGTGCTTGACACCAGATATTTCCTCAGGATGTCTTTAGGAGAGAAAGAGGCTATATGCTCGATGGTTCACTATGGCATGTCACGCGACATAGGGTGCACCATGCTTTCAGATGAAGATGTGAAAAATGTCAGGATGCTCAATCCGGAACAATGGAAGAGAATACTTCTTTACTCTGATGACGAGCATATAAGTAATATCATCGATTACTCAACCAGAGTAATGCAGATACCGGTTCCCGCTATTGATACACACTCAATAGACCGCTTCCCCGTGACGGCACATAAGATACAGAAATCTCTGTCAAGTGATGTCTTGTTCGAAGGCAATGGTTTCAGGACAAGAATCTTAAGCGAGGAAACAGACGCCAAGGATGTGGAATTGAGAAATGTCCTGACCATGTTATGCAATATTTCCTATCTTGCAGGCAGGAGAGAGATGGGCATGAACCATCTTGCTGAAATGTACGAGACGTTGAGGTATGGAGATTTTGATGAGAAACGTTTTGGTGAGATAGCCAGGAAACTGAGACTTATGAAATTCTCACGCAGGCTGATGTCTGTACTTAATAAGTATTTGAGACTCACGGAAGGCTTTATGCCTGTTGCTCCTCTCAATGACAATGGGAAGGCAAACCTGATGATTATGGAGAATCGTGCTGTGTAAGGCTTCAGGTAATGTCACAGCCATTTATCCTTCTATAATTATATCTTTATTATGAACAATTATGATTTTGACAATGATGCACGGTTCCTACGCTTGCTGTCCTTGTCGTTTCCTAATGTAGCGGAGGCAAGTAAGGAAATTATAAACCTCCAGGCTATCCTTAACCTGCCAAAAGGTACAGAGCATTTCCTTGCAGACATTCATGGAGAGCATGAAGCTTTCGTGCATATACTGAAGAATGCCTCAGGAAACATAAGACGTAAGGTTGACGAGATATTTGGTACATCCATAAGGGAGAGCGAAAAGAAAGCCTTGTGCACATTGATATATTATCCAGAGCAGAAACTTGAACTCGTCAGGCAAGAGGAGAATGACATGGACGACTGGTATCATACCACTATAAGCCAGTTGGTAATGGTTTGCCGTGAAGTGTCAAGCAAATATACACGCTCTAAAGTAAGAAAGAACCTACCCTCCGATTTCAGCTATATAATACAAGAGTTGTTGCATGAAAGGACAGAGGACAAGAACAAGACTGACTATGTGGGAGCAATAATATCATCTATAATTTCCACAGGCAGGGCAGATGACTTCATCGTGGCTATCTCCAATGTCATACAGCGTCTGACGATTGACCAGCTGCATATACTTGGAGATGTATATGACAGGGGACCTGGGGCACATATAATAATGGACACGTTGTGTGGCTATCACAGCTGGGACATACAATGGGGCAATCATGATATACTGTGGATGGGAGCATGTGCCGGCAACGATGCCTGTATCTGCAATGTCATAAGAATAGCACTTCGATATGCAAACCTCGTTACTCTTGAGGAGGGTTACGGCATTAATCTCATGCGACTGGCTACATTCGCAATGGAAACATACGGTGAAGACCCATGCGAGGAATTCATGCCGAAAGTCATGGGCGAGGATAACCTAAGCGACAAGAACAGGTTGCTGATAGCAAGGATGCACAAGGCTATAACTGTATTACAGTTCAAGACGGAAGCGCAGCTCATATCGCGCAATCCACAATGGGACATGGACGACAGAATGTTGATGAATACCATTGACTTTGCAAAAGGCACATGCAAGGTGGACGGAGCTGTACATAAAATGACATCATGCTGCTTCCCCACGGTAAATCCAGAGTGTCCTACGGAAATGACTCCAGAGGAAAGGTCGCTCATGGAACAGCTACACCATTCTTTCCTTGTAAGCGAGAAACTGAGAAAGCACGTGATAGCCCTGCTGCGTCACGGTTGCATGTATGCCGTATATAACAACAACCTGCTTTTCCATGCATCGATACCGCTCAACAGCGACGGTACCCTGAAGGATGTGGAACTATGGCATGGTGAAAAATATTCAGGCAAAGCCCTTATGCATCATATTGGAATGATAATTAGAACTGCATTCCAAAACGATGCCCCTTGCGCTGACAGGCAATATTCCACTGACTTTTTCCTATATTTGTGGTGTGGAAAGGACAGCCCTCTCTTCGACAAGTCAAAGATGGCTACTTTTGAAAGATATTTCATAACAGACAAAACCACCCATGTCGAGGAGAAGGGTAATTATTTCAAGTTGAGAAACAATGAGGAGATAATGGACATGATACTCGATGCCTTTGGCATTACGGGTGAAAACCGGCATGTGATAAACGGACATGTTCCCGTGCATGTGGTTAAGGGTGAGAACCCGATAAAGGCGAATGGAAAATTGATGGTTATTGATGGCGGATTCTCTGAGCCTTTCCACAAGGAGACGGGCATCGCAGGTTATACACTCGTTTATCACAGTCGTGGATTCCAGCTTGTCCAGCATGAGCCTTTCACCAGTGCTGAGGATGCTATAAGGGGATGCAAGGACATAAAGAGTACGACATTGATTGTTGAAATGTCACAGCGCAGGATGATGGTTGCAGATACAGACAAGGGACAGGAAATCAAACATCAGATAGCGGGACTAAAAGAACTCTTGTATGCATACCGGCATGGAGTGATAAAGGAAATGGACATAAAGCAGGACATGGATGTGTAGATAGCTCATAATATTCACTTTCCTTCAATAATATTTGGTGCACTGAATTATTATTCATAAATTTGCACGTTATGTTTTAATTCATCCTGATATAATACAGTATATGAGACATCAACATAAGATATTATGTATGTGCATGTTGTTGACCACGATGCTTATGCTTCCATCATGCGAGAAAGACCTCCTGCCAGAGGGAGAGAAGCAGGAGGACAACAAAGAAAATGTATCAGACAATGGAAACGGCAGCACTGGCAATACGGACAATTCTACTGGAGGAGATACAGGCTCTTCCAATGGAACGCAGGACAATCCTTCAGATGATTCGTATATGACTGTGGGCATGTTTCTCGATGCTGCGGAAGAGGAAGATCTTGGTGTGGCTGGGTATATCGTTGGAACTGCTTACAAGAATATAAAGAATGCTGATTTTGAAGCTCCCTTCGAGTATTCAACAGCCCTTCTGCTTGCTGACGACAGGAATGAGACAAGTCTGGACAGGGTTATTACCATTGAGTTGAAGTCTGGTTCAAAGATGCGCAACGAGCTTGACCTCACGGTACATCCGGAATTGCAATACAGGCGACTTGCAGTCAGAGGCAAGAAGGTGAAGTACCTATATACATGGGGCATTAAGGGGGCATCGTCCTATTCTCTGTTGGAATGATATGATGCCTATGTCATGAATGCTACCCGAAGACACATTACAAGTGTCCTATTAGGTGTGAACAGCACTCGTTTTACTTTTTTTGTGTTAAATATTTGCATATAATTTATTTTTACTATAATTTTGCAATCGAATAATACAAATATTGTCTTACATTTAAACTTATAGCCTATAGAGGGAACATTTACTTAAACCAAAATTGCATTTAAGGAATGAACAGACTTGAAGAGCTGACAGACGAAGAACTGGTGGCTGAATATGTTAACGGAAGCAACAAGGCTTTTGATATATTATTGGCACGCAACCAGTCAAAATTTTTCTCATATATACTATTTGTAGTAAGAGATCAGGATACAGCCAACGATATATTTCAGGAAACCTTTGCCAAAGTGATTGTAAAGCTTCAGGAAGGTAAATATGTACCGACGGGAAAGTTTGGTGCATGGTTGTTGCGTGTCACCCATAACATAATTATGGACTGGTATAGGAACCAGAGACTTGACCATATTGTAGAGGCACCGAAAGATAATGACCTTTCGAATATAAGAGGGGTGGATTATCTTGACTGTTGTGTAGAGAGCCAGTTTGTCAATGCGCAGATACTTGCCGATGTAAAAAAGATGATGGACAAACTTCCACCTACCCAGAGGGAGGTGGTGTTCATGCGCTTTTTTCAGGATTTGAGTTTCAAAGATATAGCTGAGGCAACGGGTGTGAGTATTAATACGGCTCTCGGAAGAATGCGCTATGCCATTATGAACCTCAGGCGCATGGCGCGTGAGCACAGCATACACCTACAACTTGCATGATATACATTCCTTATGAATATGCTGTTGACAAATGCTTGTCTAAAATGATATAGGGTTGGCAATATGTATATTGCCAACCCACTTTTTTGTTGAATTCATGGATGTTACTTGTTGACTTGTCAACTCGTTAACTTAAGGAAGTTACTTCATAAACTTCCCTTTATCTCCTTTTATCTCCCTTTATCTTCCTTTTACTACTTCCGAAAGTTAATCAATAGATTTCCTCTTCTGACACCTCTTCATCTGCAAGTTCAAGATCTTCTGGATCTGTGTCGAAAGTAGTCCTATAGCTCTCCTCAGTCAGCTTGTCTTCGTCAAAATCGTCGTCATCATCGTCATTAGATGAGTATGTGTCCTCTATATCCATCTCCTCGTCTTCCTCGTTGGTGTCAACATCATCTTCTTCTCCGTTCGACATGAATACGCTTCTTGGCTTGTCCTGTTCCGGTTTCTCCTTTGCGAAGATAGCTTCTACCCAAAGTCCTTTGGGTATTTCAAGCACCTCAAATCCGTCAGCAACCTTCTTCTCATACATGCCACCTGGCTTCTTTAGCCTGTTGGCGGGAAGTGTGGTTGTGCTGATGTCGAATCCACTTTCTATGATATCCCTTATACTTTGTGACAGAGACTCCCATCCACCACCGAAGTTCCTTTCGAGAACCTCAATGAGCTTTGCTGCTGTGATATGGTTGATGTTCTCGTACGACAGGTCTGTTACTCGCAGTATGGGCTTTTTCTTAATAGCCCATTTCGTGTTGCAGTCAGCGTATTTTATCTGTCCCACCTTGCAGCCTCTATCCTCATACTTCTTTATCACCTCAGGCCTGTCAATCTTTATTTCCTCAACATCGAATGCATTTCTTATGATGTCCATGTAATGGCGTGAATTGTCTCGGACATCCGTGTCTTTCTCTGCGTCCTCCCACATCCTGAAGATGTCGTTTTCTTGTGCATCCCACACATTACTCTTGTTAAGGGTCTTAAGGGTCATGACTTTTTTTGATGTCTGCTTCATATTGCTTTTGTTGTTTTATTGATTCAGTTTATCCAATTCGTTAAGAACAGGAAATTTCCTCCTGTATTCGTTCTGTGCCTTAATGTCGAAGTTGGCTGTTATGGCAGCCTGTTCGTTGTCTGGTGCCTTGGCGAGAGTTTCTCCATAAGCGTTGATGATGGCACTTTTGCCTGTGTATTTGCAGAAAGCGTCGCAGCCTGTCCTGTTGGCACCAACCACAAGACACTCGTTCTCAATGGCTCTTGCCCTTAGCAGTGTCTCCCATGCCGTATTTCTTTGCTCGGGCCAGTTGGCTACACATATCAGCACATCGTAGTCGCCGTGACATCTGCACCATTCTGGAAACCTGAGGTCAAAGCAAGTTACGAGTCGGAATCTGATGCCTTCGTGCTCAACCACTACTTTCTCGTTTCCTCTTTCGTAAAACCTGTCTTCTCCAGCATATTCGAAAAGATGGTGCTTGTCGTAGGCAAACGTCGTCCCGTCCGGCTTGCAGAAATATTGCCTGTTGTAGAATTTGTCATCATACTCTATGGCAATGCTTCCGCATATGGCGGCATCGTATTTCCTTGCAGCATTAATCATCCAGTTTACGGAAACAGGCTCCCTTTCGGCTATTCCTGCAGGAACTGTAGCATATCCCGTTGACCACATTTCTGGCAGCACATATAGTCTGCTGCCTATGTTTCTGGATATAAGTTGCTCAATCTCAGAGATGTTGTCATCTGGAGAAGCCCATACCGTGTTTGCCTGTAATGCTGTTATTCTCATTCCTGTTCGTTTGGTCGGATGCAAAAGTATATACTTTACTCCTATTTCACAACTTTTTCAATAAGATTTTTTTGTCATGTGATATAGTTTTTATAATTTTGCGTCAATTAGTAAAGTCGAAATAGCAGAAAACATGGAACCATTAGCCGAGAGAATGAGGCCGCGCTCACTGGATGATTATATTGGTCAGAAACATCTTGTTGGGAAGGATGCCATCCTGAGGCGCATGATTGATTCGGGACGTGTGTCGTCTTTCATCCTATGGGGACCTCCGGGAGTAGGCAAGACAACACTTGCCCAGATAATAGCCCACAAATTGGAAACCCCATTCTATACCCTTAGTGCCGTGACAAGTGGAGTGAAGGATGTCAGGGAAGTGATACAAAGGGCACAAAGCAACAAGTTCTTCTCATCGGCTTCACCGATACTTTTTATCGACGAGATACACCGTTTCTCTAAATCTCAGCAGGACTCTCTCCTCGGAGCTGTTGAGAAAGGTACCGTGACACTGATTGGAGCTACAACGGAAAATCCGTCGTTTGAAGTGATTCGACCGCTTCTCTCCAGATGCCAGCTTTATGTTCTTAAATCCCTTGACAAGGAAGACCTCATGGAACTGCTCAACAGAGCCGTAGCTAAGGATGTGGAGCTGTCGAAACGGAATATAACGCTTGCAGAAACTGATGCCCTGATGCGTTTCAGTGGTGGAGATGCAAGAAAACTGCTGAACATTCTTGAATTGGTTGTAGAGGCAGACGACTCGGAAAAGGTGTTGATAACCAATGAAGTGGTGGAGGATAGACTACAGCAAAACCCACTTGCCTATGACAAGGACGGTGATATGCACTATGACATCATCTCTGCTTTCATAAAGAGCATACGTGGCAGCGACCCTGATGCCGCACTCTATTGGATGGCGCGAATGATAGAGGGTGGGGAAGACCCAAAGTTCATTGCAAGGCGACTTGTCATAAGTGCTGCCGAGGATATAGGACTTGCAAACCCTAATGCTCTCTTGCTTGCAAATGCCACTTTTGATGTCATACAGAAAATAGGATGGCCTGAAGGAAGGATTCCGCTTGCAGAATGTGTGGTGTATCTCGCGACAAGCCAAAAGAGCAATTCTGCATATCTTGCTATAAACGAAGCCCTCGAAATAGTTAGGAAAACCGGAAACATGCCTGTACCATTGCATCTGAGGAACGCACCGACACAGCTTATGGAGGAACTTGGATATAGTGGTGGATATAAGTATCCGCATGACTATCCCGGACATTTCACTCCACAGCAGTATATGCCTGACGCACTCAATGGGTACAAATTCTGGAAACCTCAACAGTCGCCTGCAGAACAACGTCTTGAACAATGGATGAAAACATGTTGGGGTGAGAAATAACATTCAATTTTCAACATTCAACATTCAATTTTCAATTTTCACTTTTCACTTTTCAATAATTGCTGACAAAGCTGACAAATATGAAGATAGTAATTTTAGATGGATATACAGCCAACCCTGGAGATTTGTCATGGGAAAGGCTTGAAGACATAGCGGAAGTGACAGTTTACGACCGCACTCTTCCGGAAGATGTGGCAAAAAGGGCAAAAGGTGCCGATGCCATACTTGTGAACAAAGTAGTAATAGGAAGGAAAGAGATTGACAGCCTTCCCGACCTGAAATATGTGGGAGTGCTTGCCACGGGATACAATGTAGTTGATGTAGCCTATGCGAGAGAGAAAGGCATAGTAGTTACGAACATACCCGCTTACAGCACAGACAGCGTGGCACAGATGGTGTTTGCCCATCTTCTTGCCGTGACTAATAGGGTGGAGCATTACTCAAGACTTTGTCGTGAGGGGAAATGGAGTTCCTCGTCAGATTTCTGTTTCTGGGATACACCACTCACAGAACTCTCGGGAAAGACAATGGGAATTGTAGGACTTGGCAATATAGGAATGAAAGTCGCAACCATCGCCCGCAATTTCGGTATGGATGTCTTCGCTGTTACAAGCAAGCCAAGCGCATCACTGCCTGAAGGAATACAGAAGACGACTCTTGAAGGACTGCTTGCCATTAGTGACGTCCTCTCACTACATTGTCCGCTTACCCCGGAAACCAAGCACGTCATAAATGCAGACACGATAGCGATGATGCGTCCGCATTCCATAATAATAAATACCGGCAGAGGTCCTCTCATAGATGATGATGCCGTTGCCGAAGCCCTTTCAACTGGTAAACTTGCAGCTTATTGCACAGACGTAATGAGTGAGGAACCACCCTCGCCGGAATGTCCCCTGTTAAGATGTGACAATGCCTTCATCACTCCACATATAGCATGGGCTACCGTTGAGGCTCGCAAACGACTCATAGACATCGCAACCAACAATGTTGAAGCCTTCATGGCAGGAACTCCCGCCAATGTGGTGAAATGAGTTAATTATGCTTAAATGTGCCAATGCTGAATAGTAGAAGCCATATATAATGCAAAAATATTGTTAACTTTGCACCCACTTTGGGCGAAGTGTGCCCAGACGCAATATAAAGTCAAACTTTATTAATTCTTTTTTTTATTAATTTTTTATGTCAAACTTAAAAGACGTACAGCCATTGGCAGACTTCAATTGGGAAGAATTCGAGAATGGAGGTACACCAAACGCAAGCAAAGAGGACCTTCAGAAGGCCTATGATGAAACACTTAACAAGGTGTCAGAGCACCAGGTTGTTGACGGCAAGGTTATTTCCGTTGACAAGAAAGAGGTAGTTGTAAACATCGGTTACAAGAGCGATGGTATTATTCCTGCATCCGAGTTCCGTTACAACCCAGAGCTGAAAGCTGGTGATATCGTTGAGGTTTACGTAGAGAGCCAGGAAGATGGCAAAGGTCAGCTTGTTCTTTCACACAAGAAAGCCCGTCTTAGCAAGAGCTGGGAGCGTGTCAACGCAGCGCTTGACAATGATGAGGTTATCCAGGGTTACATCAAGTGCCGCACCAAGGGTGGTATGATTGTTGACGTATTCGGAATCGAGGCATTCCTTCCAGGCAGCCAGATTGATGTTCATCCTATCCGCGACTACGACATCTTCGTAGGCAAGACAATGGAGTTCAAGATTGTGAAAATCAATCAGGAGTTCCGCAATGTCGTTGTTTCTCACAAGGCTCTCATCGAGGCAGAGCTTGAGGCACAGAAGAAAGAGATTATCAGCAAGCTCGAGAAAGGACAGATACTCGAGGGTGTTGTCAAGAATATCACATCCTATGGTGTATTCGTTGACCTTGGAGGTGTTGACGGACTCATCCATATCACAGACCTTTCATGGGGCCGCGTAAGCGATCCACACGAGGTTGTTGCTCTCGACGATAAGATAAATGTCGTAATACTCGACTTTGACGATGAGAAGAAGCGCATTGCGCTTGGTCTCAAGCAGCTCACTCCACATCCATGGGACGCTCTTGATTCAGAACTCAAGGTTGGCGACCATGTAAAGGGAAAGGTTGTCGTTATGGCAGACTATGGCGCATTCGTAGAGATAGCACCAGGCGTAGAAGGTCTCATACATGTAAGTGAGATGTCATGGAGTCAGCATCTACGTTCAGCACAGGAGTTCCTCCATGTTGGTGATGACGTAGAGGCTGTTGTCCTTACACTCGACCGTGACGAACGCAAGATGTCACTTGGCATCAAGCAGCTCAAGGAAGACCCATGGGAGACAATCGAGGTTAAGTATCCTGTTGGAAGCAAGCACACCGCTAAAGTTCGCAACTTCACCAACTTCGGAATCTTCGTTGAGCTTGAGGAAGGCGTTGACGGACTTATCCACATCAGCGACCTCTCATGGACTAAGAAGGTTAAGCATCCATCAGAGTTCACTCACCAGGGTGACGAAATCGATGTGGTAGTTCTTGAGATAGACAAGGAGAACCGTCGTCTCTCTCTCGGTCACAAGCAGCTTGAGGACAATCCTTGGGATACATACGCTACCCTCTATACTCCAGGCTCTGTTCACACAGGTAAGATAGCTGAGCTTATGGACAAGGGTGCCGTTATCACTCTCAACGAAGGCGGTGAGGGATTCGCTACTCCTAAGCATCTCGTTAAGGAGGATGGTTCACAGGCACAGCTCGGTGAGGAACTGCCATTCATGGTAATTGAGTTCGTGAAGGAGACAAAGCGTATCATCCTTTCACACAGCCGTACTTTCGAGGAGGTTAAGGAAGAAACCAAGCCTGCAGCACGCAAGAAGGCAAAGAAGGAGCAGGCTCCTGTTATAAACAATGTTACAGCAGGTACTTCTCTCGGTGACATAGACGTACTCGCAAGCCTCAAGGCAAAGATGGAGAAAGGTGAGTAATCGCTTTTCCGTTACAGCATAACTAAGGCTGCTCTCCATATCGGAGGGCAGCCTTTTTTAGGATTATATGTTTGCGAATAATCGCCTGTTGACCAACTTGATATAAGGCTTGTCAGAATTGTTGTAGTTACTCCTCGCCTGCTGTATTACTGTCGTTTGACGTTCTTATCCACACTTTGTGTGGCGGTCGTCCTTGGAATGATATGGGAATGGATGGGTCAGAAGATATGTGGGCAAGCTCACTGGAAGCGATGGTACGTGAGAGATTGTTCACTTCGGCATACTCACGGAGATTTATATACCCTTTCCTGTCTATGATGGCAAGGGCATTCTCTATTCTCTGTTCCAGTGTGTAAAGGTTTTTTTTCAATGTTCTTGCTCCCGACATTACGCGCTCAAACTTCGCTCGCCTTCTCAACTCAGCCAACAGTTGTGGTGAAGTCTTGAAATTGACATCCCTCACTCCCACACTCCTGTAGAGCATACGGTCGCCTTCCTCCTGAATCTCCGTCGGTTTCTCGTCGAGAAACTTCAGCGACATGGAGAATGTGCCTATGTCGTCGAGAGTCACATTGTAGCCTTCTGACATGAGACACGCCATTGTGTCTGCTATTCCGCACATTACTCCCGACAGTACACCCCTGTCAACTGTACGCAGATGCTTGTAAAGCTCTTCTATGAACTCTTTGGTGGAAAGGGTTTGTTTTGCCGCCAATTTTGGATATACCGTTCGCTTTCCAGTATTCCTGACATCGTTCATCTCCTGTAATAAATACTTTGCCATAGCCGTTTCACTTTGTTTAGATTATGCTTTAAGTTTATGTTCGCCATTGCGGAACGTACGTTCGCCAGTGGCGAATGTACGTTCCGCAATGGCGAACATAGATTTTGTCAGTTCAAAATTAATAATTATAGTGCTTTCAAACAAGTTTTATGGCACTTAACGATAAGTCTTTATATCTATTTAACAGAGAGAGTATGTGAGGTAACTGTTCTTGAATGCATTTTATTACAAGAAGTCGATTTCTGGTTTCTTAATTGGCACGCACTTACAGCGAATGCAGTTTACTATGTTCGCAGAACAGTTACTATGTAAAATTTTAAACAAATGCAATAAAAATTAGCATTTATCCTTTGTCAATTGGAATAATGTTTTTATATTTGCATTTGGACAATATGCCCATGTATAAAATAGGTGCTTTGTCCAATAACCGATTTCTGTCGAGAATAAGGTAATGTGATTTCTATGGCTACAGGCAAGACGTTGTCTGGTAACGTACATAGTAAAGGAGAAGAGTTCGTTTCTCCCAGCATCGGACTTATCTCCGGTGTCCTCCCCGAAGTTCAAAGGACATTAATGTCAGAAGACTTACAAAGTGGGGTGTCCACCAGTAATGTCCTTGAATCACCCCCCCATGTTATTTCAAGTCATGCTGATTCTTCTCATTGGTATGTCCTGCGTGTTACATACGGACGTGAGAAGAAAGCATACGATTATTTGCTTAACAAGCGAGTAAAGGCTTTTTATCCAACTATAACTACCGTTAAGGTTATAGATGGCAAGAGAAAGTTTGTAAAGGAATCTCGCTTGCCGAATCTTTTCTTTGCCTACGGCACAGAGGATGAGATAAAGTCTTATGTTTACGATAACGTAAACCTGCCTTTCCTTCGTTTTTATTACCGCTACTATCATGATGGTTCTCATATCATCAGGAGAGAACCTCTTGTTGTACCAGACCGTCAGATGGTTAGTCTGATGATGATATGCATGCAAGAAACGAAGGATGTCATAGTTGAGGCGGGTGAGATACAGAAGTTCAAGACAGGAACTCCAGTGCGTGTTGTTGATGGATGTTTCAAAGGTGTAGAAGGCAAGGTGGCGCGCTATCATGGTCAGCAGCGAGTGGCAGTAGTCATAGATGGACTCATGACAGTAGCCACGGCATATATTCCAAATGCTTTTTTGAGGTTTATGGATAAAGAATGAAAAGTGTTTAACTATGGGATTGGTTTGGTTAATTAACTTGTTATTGATTTTTTTGCTGTGCGCCTTTTTTGTGGGAATAGTGATACCACAAATCATGGCTGTTGCCTTACGGAGGAAGTTGTTTGATATGCCTGATGAAAGGAAGGCGCATCATAGTATGACACCACGTCTTGGTGGAACGGCTTTCATGCCTGTAGTGTTTCTCTCTTTCTTCATTCTGCTGACGTTCAATGCCTTTTTGGAGCAAAGAGATATTTACAACGAGATGAGTGCAGAGCTTCTTTCATTGGCTTATACTTCCTTTGCTGTGATACTTGCATATTTAGTTGGCTTTATTGACGATTTGAAGGGAGTGAGCTATAAGGTTAAACTCTTGGTACAGGCTCTTTGCGGATTACTTCTTGTAATGGGTGGAGTGCTTATGACCGACCTCCATGGCTTAGTGTCCCTTCATCATTTGCCACAATGGTTAAGCATTCTCCTTACCATCTTCGCAGTATTGTTCATTACAAATTCTGTCAACCTTATTGATGGCATAGACGGCTTGGCTTCTGGTCTGTGCATCATAGCCTTCCTTTGTTATGGCATAACATTCATAATGGCACACCAGTATCTCTATGCCATGCTGTCGTTCGCCATGGTAGGAGTTCTTGTCCCATTCTTTTATTATAATGTGTTTGGGAAAGCAGAAGAAGGCAATAAAATATTCATGGGCGACACAGGTAGCCTTACGCTGGGACTCATGTTGTGTTTCCTGGGAATACAGCTCTCTCATATTCCTGATGCGGGAGATTTGAAGGGTAACACATTTGTGATTGCCTTCTCCCCATTGCTGATACCTTGTCTTGATGTCGTGAGAGTGTTCTCTTTCCGTGTTCGTAAAAGAATGAATCCTTTCATGCCGGGTAAGCATCATATACACCACAGGCTGATGGCACTGGGGCTGTCTCAGCGTAAGGCTATGGGCATCCTTGTGGCTTCTTCAGCCTTGTTGGTGTTGCTTAATGTCGTATTGTCCTGTTTTGTTGGAGTAACGTTATTGCTGATGGTGGATGTTCTCCTATGGATAGTGGCTAATATGGCTATTGCGAAATTTAAATAAAACTTATATATAATATGTATTCGAGACACTTCAGAATTTGTATGCGCATTGGAGCGTTCTGCATGTTTATGGCATTGTTCTTTTCCTGTTCAACACCTAAGGACATAGCCTATTTTCAGGATGCCTCAGTGCTTAACGGGATGGCTTTGCAGATGGAACAGAAGTTCCGTCTCCGTCCTGAGGACAAAATCAACATTATTGTAAACAGCTGCAACCCAATGCTTGAAAACCAGTTCACGCTTACTGCCCGTATGGGAAGCAACAGCATGCTTGGAGCAGACAACAATCCAGAGACTATGGCAAGTGGCAGTAATGGTGGAGCTATGCTCCTTGCCTATACTGTTGACGAGCAGGGGACGATAGACTTTCCCGTGCTTGGCAAGATACGCATTGAAGGCATGACTCGTGGCGAGGTGGCAGCATACATAAAAGAGCGTCTTATAGCACGCGAGCTTGTAAACGAACCGATAGTAACCGTCGAATATGTCAATCTAAGTGTCAATGTTCTTGGAGAAGTTGGCAAACCTGGCAACATACCAATCACAAAAGACCATTTCACCATTATCGACGCATTGTCACGTGCAGGCGACCTTACCATCAACGGCAACCGCCGTGCCATAATAGTAAACAGGAATGCCGATGGAGCAAATGAGGTTTATAAGATAGACCTTACCAACATGCAGCAGACACTCCTTTCCCCTGCCTATTATCTTCAGCAGAATGACATGGTGTATGTCGCACCGAACAGCAAGCGCAAGCGCGAGTCAACAGAGATGAGCAACGCCCTCCACAGTCCATATCTGTGGCTTTCTGTCGCATCGTTTTTCGCATCTCTAATAGCAATCTTTAAGTAGAGAAACAATGAATAATCCTATTCCAGTTAACAAGCCGATTGAGGAATTCCTGTCATTGCAGGACTTTTGGCTTCTGTGTCGCAGTCATTTCAGATGGTTTGTCATGTCTGTGTCGCTCTTCCTGTTGGCAGCGTTATACTATCTTTCCACCACGGCAGACATATACACCCGCGAGGCGGCTGTGATGGTGAAGATGGAGACAACCCGTGGGAATGTGACGCAATCCTCCAAAGGCAATGACTTCAACAATATGGCTTTGGTACAGGAGCAGACAATCGTGCCCAATGTGCTGCGTCAATACAAGTCCTTGTCCCTCCTTACCGATGTGGTTACCCGTTTGGATAAAATAAAGGACAAGGATAAGGCGAAGAAGGCAGCGCAGTCTATACAGAACGCCTTGACCGTGACCCTTGACGACGAACAGTCAACAATCATAAATATAAAGTATCAGGATGTCTCCCCAGAGAGAGCTGAGAAGGTGCTCAGCACAATCATCAGCGTATATAATGAAAGATGGCTTGAGGAGAAGAAACAAGTTGCCAACAATACTGCCAGTTTTATCAACGACCGCCTTGTCCTGATAGAAAAGGAACTCAATCAGGTTGACGACAGCATCTCTACCTTCAAGACCCGCCATCAGATAACAAACCTCGAACAGGTGAGCGACCTCTACCTGCAACAGCAGACGGAGTCAGAGTCGGAACTTCTGAAACTAACCAACCAGATGGCTATGGCTCAGTACATCATTGACATACTGAAAGACGAGAAGTCACGCTACAAGCTCCTGCCCGTCCATACAGGTCTGGCTACTGGCGAGGCAGACAGGCTGATATCCCAGTATAACACCCTTCTTCTTAATCTCAAGAAGAACATGGAAGGAACATCCTCTCAGAACCCTATAATAATGCGTCAGGAGGAAGAGATTGGCGAAGTGCGTCAGAACATTATAGCCACCATATCAAATTACCTCAATAGTCTTCAGATACAGATAGGCTCCATGGAAGGCTACAACACAAGGGTGAAGGAGAAAGTGACATCAAGTCCCGACCAGGCAAAGCGTCTTCTCTCTGTGGAACGCGACCAGAAAGTCAAGGAGAGCCTATATCTCTATTTGTTGCAGAAAAAGGAAGAGAACGAGATAAGCATGACTTATACACCCGTACCGACACAAGTAATAGACATGCCTCATGGAAGTGCCCTCCCAACATTCCCAAACAAAAGAGGTGTGCTGTTAGCCGCATTGCTGGTTGGACTGCTCTTGCCTGCCGTAGTCATATTCATCAGGGAAAGTCTCAATACGACGGTGCGTGGAAAGATAGATGTGGAAATGCGCACACAGATACCTATCGTAGGCGAGATACCGTTCTATCATGGAGGCAAAAAGCGTTCCAACGTCTTTGGTCGAAGGAAATGGAGTAACATATCCACTCCTTTGGTAGTGCAGCATGACAATCAGGATGTGATAAATGAGGCGTTCCGCCTGTTGCGCTTCAACCTCGAATTCATGTCGGACACTCCACAGCATAAGAATGTGTATCTTGTTACCTCCATGTATGCCGGTTCTGGCAAGACCTTTGTAAGCATGAATCTCGCCCTTGCCCTTGCCATCAAGGAAAGGAAAGTGCTGTTCATTGATGGTGACATGCGACGAGCAACGGCAACTCGCACGTTTGGCAATCTGCCTATGGGACTGGCTGACTATCTTGGCGAGAAGGTGGATTCCGTTCAGTCTGTCATTTACCAGCACAAGGATTACCCATTCCTCAATATCCTTCCAGTGGGAACAACTCCTCCAAATCCTACTGAGTTGCTCTCAGGTCTGAGAATGCGCCAGTTGCTTGATGAGATGCGCCCCAATTATGACTTCATCCTCATAGACTGTCCTATGACAGAGACATTGGCTGACGCATCCATTATAGAGCACAATGTTGACCGTACGCTATATATTGTCAGGGCTGGACTGTTCCAGTGCAGGCAAGTATCGCAGCTTGATGCCAATGTGCAGAGTGGGAAGTACGAGAACCTTTCCATCATACTCAATGCCGTGAAGCCTGTAGCCCGCTATGGTTACAATTATGGGTATTATTACAATTACAAGTATTAGATTATGAAACGACAATATTTATATTCTCTATGTTGCGCCAGCTTGCTGTTGTCAGCATCTTGTAACGTTGTGCTTGCAGCCAATCGCAGACCGCAATTACAACATGCCGGGATAGACAGTCTGTACATCCAGCTTTATGGAGGAATCAACAAGTCTGCCAATGAGAATCTTCCAATGTCTGAATTCTCTTCATACCCATGGTCGGGAGGACTTTTCTTGGGAATTGGCAAGGAATTCAACACTCTGTGGGGATGGCGTGCTGCTTTGAGATACAACTATAACAAGAGCCGCAGTGTTCCGGAATGTGAGACGTCTGATACATGGGGATGGAACAGTCTGGGATTGTTTGCTGATGTCACTTTCGACATTACAGATGCTTTGCGTTCATCAGAATGCGAGCCTGGGCGTATCAACGTGAAAGCGTTCGCAGGCGTTGGCGCATCCTATGCATTTGGATATCCAAAGGATGTTCCCCTGTCGTATTCAGAACCCTATTCTACAGACAACAAGTTAGTTCCTGCTACGAGGGCAGGACTGGACGTCACATATAGAATAGATGACAGGTGGAGGGTAGGAGTGGAGTTGAGCCATACTGTCTTCGGTGACCGTTTCAATGGAGTAAAGGCAGGTTCACCTTTGGATATGCGTTCTAATTTGAATGTTGGTGCAACCTACGTGATAAAGAGTAGAAAGAAACCAGTCATGTCTGCTGCCCCCATTGTCTATGACCATCGTCTGCGTACAGTGCCATTCCTGCCATTCAAGTTGCCAGATGCCGAAGACACCAAGGTGCGCACAATAGAAGGACGCGCTTTTCTTGATTTCCGTGTTAACGAGATGACAATAGACCCTCGTTACCGTCGCAATCCAGAGGAACTGAAGCGTTTGCGTAAGACAATAGAGAATGCACTTTTCGACAAGTCGTTCAAGGTGCAGAGAGTTATTCTTCATGGATATGCCTCGCCGGAGAGTCCATATTCCAACAATACCCGTCTTGCCATCGGTCGCACTCAGTCGTTGAAGTCGTATGTATGCCGTAAGTTCGGCATTGGCGAGTCGATAGTCAAAACCAATTACACCCCTGAGGACTGGGACAACCTTCGACGCTTTATCGAGACAGGTGGTGAGAGTCGCCGTGTGAAAGGAGATATGTGGTATGAGCATGAGACAATTCAGGAAACGCCTGTCATGCCTCAGTATGTCCTTGACAGTCGTGACGAGTTGCTAAGTGTGATAGACAACGGGTTAAATCCTGACGAGAAAGAAGCAATGCTCAAGAAGGTTGGTGGTGGACAGCCATATAAATGGCTCTTGCAATATGTCTATCCTGGATTGCGTCATACAGATTATACGATAGAGTATGTCGTGAGGCATTATCCAGTCAAGGACGCCCGTCGCCTTATCTACACACACCCAGAGGCATTGAGCATGGAGGAAATGTATTATGTGGCTAACAGTTTCGGTGAAGGAACCGACGGATGGCTTGATGCCTTGATGATTGCAGCCCGCCAATACCCTGACAGTTACACTGCCAACCTCAACGCTGCCTGTGCATGTGTGCGGATGCGGAGGCTTACCGATGCCAGGAATTACCTAAAGAAACTGGATGCCACAGACGAAGCATCATATCTCAAGGATGTTATACGTGCCATGGAAGGAACCGTGAACTGGCGTATGGAAGGTGATAAAGTGATAGTAACCGATTAATTATGAATAGACTATGAATATCAAAGGATGTTTTATAATACCTGTTCTCGCACTGACTATCTTCAGTTGCAGTGACGACAAGGATATTACAGAGGCAGAACGCAGGATTGAGACTTTCCAGAGCTTGTTAGGCGGCGAATATAGTACGCTCCAATGGTGGCAGACAGCCGTGAAGTTGAGAGTGTCTGTCAAGACACAGGCTCCAGCTGGTGTCTATGCCTATTTCGTAGGGGAAGATGGTGGAACACTTTTCGATTACAAATATGTAACGAAAGACAGTACGTTTTACATGACTGTACCCCAGACGGACAACATGAAAGTAGTGATGATGGCAAAGGAGGAGAAGAACATGGTGACAAAGGAGATTGTCCTGAATGGAAATCTCGTGCAAGAAGTGGATATGGATATCCCTCAGCTGCAAACCCGCAATCCGGCAGTCAGCATGGCTCCTCCATCCACTCGTGCAGGGTCTTCACTTTATGGATATGACATTCTTAGGAACTCTGGATATACAGAGGTGGAACGTGAAGGTATAGATATCGTGACTCAATATACGACAGAAGGAATGGATATAGAGAAGCGGGGACTCAATGGTAACTACGAACTCATATCCCAAGGTCCGTTCTACATTTCCTTCTATTATGGGTTTACGGGACAATACGCTGCCCGCATACTTGGATATTATCGTCACTCTCCCGGCACTTATCAGGATTTGGAATTGGTAGATTTGGTCAATACCCATTCATACGACTATATCAACGGAGAAGCCAAACTGCAATATCAGTTGGACGGTCTCGATACATGGTATGACTCCAATTTCGATTATCGTGATGGATATACGGCACCTTTTACGACAAAGACAGAAAGACTTGACGATGATGTCTATAACATACAGCATGTAATGGACAAATATGGCAGCAGGATGACAAAAGTGCGCGGACTGACATGGCGTATAGATGTCAAGCCTGGCGACCGTGTGGGTTTTTATCTTAAGATGGAAGGACAACAGAACAGCACACAGCGAGAACTTGATGTAAAACGAGGATTACCGTCAGGCAGACTCCCTAACCCTATGTATGAGACAAACTGGTCGGCAAAAGTTCTGAATACAGACGGCAAGCATAGAAGCGTACTCATTCAGGACCAGGGCTATACCATAATGGGTATGGAGGATGCACCTTCAAGTGGCGACTTCGACTGCAATGACGTTCTGTTTGGTCTCCATGCAGACATGGAGAGCGAGATGCCACTCATTACCGTCCCTGACATAGACATCATTCTTCCTGATGCAGACAAACAGGTTTGGACAATAGCATACGAAGACATGTGGCGTGAGACAGATTTCGATTTCAATGATGCGGTAATCCGCCTTGAACCTGACTATGAGAACGAAAAGTGCAGGGTGATGCTTATGGCAGTTGGTTCAACCTCAAAGATGTATCTTCATTACGATGGTCCCGATGGTGACATGAATCTTGGAGAGTTACATGAGCTGTTCGGGCAGAAAGGACTGACGAAAGTAAACACTACATCAGCGTATGCCACAGTTCCGTTTGTTGAACTTGCCAATGTGAGATGGCTTAGGGATTATACTGTCTTTGAAGATGCCAGACGATTCTATATAGAGGTGCGTAGGGGAACATGCGAGGGATGTGGCGACCTCCTTACCCTACCAATAGAGCAAGGTACCATGCCACATGCAATCCTCGTATCCGGCAGTTGGCACTGGCCTAAAGAAGGCATTGATATATGTTCTGCTTATAAGACATTCACGCCATGGGCTATGGACATGACTAATCTGAACTATTGGAGTTGGCATACAAAACCACAACCAGACACCACTGTCTCATACGAATAGCAGCAGACGTGTCTCAGGTCGCTAAACAATGACAAAAGAATCAAGGACATATAAGTCACTACTGAATGCCAAGGTAAACCTTGCGTTTTACTTTCTGTCATTCATAGTCTCGTTCTTATCGCGCAAAATCTTCCTCGACCATCTCGGGGCGGATTTCATTGGTCTTACAGGTACATTGCAGAATATCCTCGGTTTTCTCAACCTTGCCGAGCTTGGAGTGGGCGCATCAGTGAGCTATGCGCTCTATAAGCCTATCGCCAAGGGCAACAAGGAGGAAATATGCAGAATAGTTTCCGTCTTCGGATGCCTCTATCGCTATATCGGTGGATTTGTTCTGGCGGCAGGCATTGTAGTCTGTGCGTTCTTCCCACTGATATTCCGCCACACCATCTTCGAGATGGGCATCATATACTTTGCCTTCTTCTCATTTCTTACATCTTCGCTTATAGGCTATTTTGTCAATTACCGTTCCATTCTGCTTTCTGCCGACCAAAGAAACTACGTGGTTATTGCCTGTTTTCAGACTGCAATGTTAGTCAAACTGCTTGTGCAGATGGCATTGGTATATCACACAGGCAATCTATATTTATGGGTGGCGATAGAGTTGGTATATGGAATCATATATGCTTCAATATTAAACTGGAAAATCAGCAAGACTTATCCATGGCTTTCATCTTCTATCGCCTTAGGTACGCAGTTGCGCCGTCAATATCCCGATATCGTACACAAAACTAAGCAGGTGTTTGTGCATAAGATGAAGGATTTCCTGCTTCGTCAGAGCGACCAAATACTTATCTTTGCTTTCGTATCGCTGAAGATGGTGGCTTACTATGGCAATTATACAATGGTTATAGGACGTATTACCTTGCTCTTCACTATCATGATGGGTGGAATAGTGGCAGGAGTGGGAAACTTGGTGGCAGACGGAGACGACAAAAAGATATACAGAGTCTTTTGGGAGATGGCATTTGTACATTATACCATTGCAGGTATTGTGGCCTTTGCCGTATATACAGGCATTCAGCCTCTCATCAGCCTATGGTTAGGTGGAGAATACCTGTTATCCCGCACTATCGTTATTCTCCTTTTGGTCAATACGTTCATAATGCTTTCGCGTGGTGCTGTTGACACGTTCAATGCTGCATACGGTAACTATCAGGACACATGGTCGGCATGGGCGGAGGGAACAATAAATATCATCGTCACTATCGTAACCTGCTCTATATGGGGACTCCCAGGCATATTGATAGGCAAGATAGCCAGCCTCATCCCCATCATCGTGATATGGAAGCCACTGTTCCTCTATCGCACCAGTTTCCACCGTTCCATCTGGCATTACTGGAAAAACGTTACGCTCATGCTTCTATGCTTTGCCATAGCCTTCGTCATGTCCTCGGCGACATCTCGCCTCCTCCCCATCGAGCCATATCAAGGCTTCCTTCCATGGACGGCTTACTGTCTGATATCAACGTCACTCTTCTCTGTCGTTTACATCGCTATTCTCTACATATCCACCGATGGAGCAAGAAGTATGGTAAGGAGAATAATCAAAAGGTAAACAAATCCCATCATGAAACTATCCATTATCACAGTCAACCTCAACAACCTTGAGGGACTGAAGAAGACATACGAGAGCATTGTCAGCCAAACATTTTCAGACTACGAATGGCTTGTAATCGATGGCGGTTCCACCGATGGCAGCCGAGAGTTCATAGAGCAACATCAGGACAAGTTCGCCTATTGGTGCTCAGAGCCAGACAAAGGCATATACAACGCCATGAACAAAGGAATTGTCAGAGCCAAAGGTGAGTATCTGAACTTTAAAAACTCAGGTGACTACTTCGCTTGTAAAGACACATTGTCAGATGTATTTAAAAAAGAAAGAACATCGGACATATTGTATGGATATGTGATGAAGGGATACGTAAATAGCAAACGTTTCACTACATGCACAATGAAACCCAAGATAGGATGGTATGATATGTTTTTAGAAACGATTCCACATCAAGGAGCATTTATTCGAAGAAAGCTATTCGATATCATAGGGCTGTATGATGAACAATGCAGAATAGTTGCAGATTGGAAATGGTTTGTGAAAGCAACACGTGACTTCGGAGCATCCTGCGAATATATACCACAAAGAATTGCCGTAATGCAAGATGGAGGCATCAGCAGTACAGACAAGGCTTCCATAGAAAAGCGGAAGGAACGGAGTTCCATTTTTCCGAGTTATATCACAGATAGTGATGCAACGAACTTAGTCGTTTTGTCATTAATCCAATCTATAGCATTTACCCGTTTTCTGTTCAAGATAGTAAAAATTATGGCATTCAGTATAAGTTTTATCCGTAGGAAAACTCTATGATTATGGTTGCTAATAATGTGGAAAAAGCATATACACAGACTTCCGCTCCTTTAGCTGAACTCTCACGGCAATATAGGCTAAAGCATGAAGGAAACGAGTTTGCTGCCTTTGCCGCCGATTTCGTGGTGCCGGCTTATCTGCCCTACGTAACTTACGTGTTGCGAGAGGCACGGCAGATGGGCATCCGCAAGCTATACTTCCTGTCTCGCGACAGTTATGTCCTGATGAAGGCGGCACAAGCGTTAATAAAAGAAGCAGAAGAACTTGAACTGCATTATCTTTTCGTTTCTCGCAGGTCACTTCTCCTGCCATATCTTTACGGAGAGGACGAAAAAGCCTATTTGGCGGCAAGTGACCACAACACCATCATCCGCATTGACACTATAGACAAACGACTGCTTCATTTGGGAACATCGCGTAAGGAATTACGTGAGAAATACGGCATAGAGTTCAACTATACCAAGGCAAACAACCTGAATGACCAGGAAGATTTCCTGCATAAGATATTTCATAGCGACTTCACTCCACATTTGCAGCAGCGTGCCGAAGAGCAAGAAAAGCTGTTGGTGGAATATTTCCGTCAGGAGGGATTGCTCGACGGAGATAGATGTGCTGCCGTGGATGTAGGATGGTTGGGAACATCCCGACTGATGATGAACCATATACTCCGGCGCATGGGTGCGAAAGACTTGCATTTCTTCTACTACGGAGTAAGGCGTGATGTGTTTCCCCCGTCGGCAGGTCGTTATTCTACATACTTCCAGGCAGAGGAAATATCCACCGAGACAACAGCATTGCTCGAACATTACTATTCCGCCTCGCCCTACCCTTCCACACTTGCCTATCATAGAACGGCACAGGGCAAGATAGAACCCGTATTCGGAAACAACGAGCAATTCAGCCACACCCCGATCACTCAGGCAAACCAAGATGCCATCGAGACTATTGCCGCCCAAATAAACACAATGGACATACTCGACAACAGGACACTGCGTGATTGGGCAATGGCCTCGTTCAAATGTATTGGCAATGCGTCAATAGACATAGACATACGCCCATTGTCGAAACAGACAGAGTTTGACGACCATATTCCCTTTGTGAAGCGTCTTACAATAATTGAACTCCTAAGGATTTCTCTCTTGGGTGATACAATAACAGGCTATGACTTAGGCAGCATGCGCTTCACCATCCCCCATTGCCTGCTTGCACCGGTTTGGAAACTAAGGAACACGACCGTCAGTTTGAGAGGTTATCTCTATTGGAAATTTGTGGCTCACAGACATAATTTAGTTAAAAAATGAAGGTTGCAGTTATTGTTCTTAATTACAATTCCAGTGCCGACTGCCGCAAGTGCATATCCGACTTGAAACGGCAGGAAGGGGTGGAACTGGAAATCATCATTGTGGATAACTGCTCGCGTGAGGACGATGCCCTGGCTGCAAAGAGCCTGGCGGCAGAACAAGGCTGCATTTTCATCGCGGCAAAAGAAAACCGCGGATATAATGCCGGCAACAATATAGGTCTTCGACATGCAGCGGGGAAAGGATATGAATATGCGCTGATAGCCAATCCCGACATGGAGTTTCCGCAGAAATACTATGTGAGGCGGATGGTCATGGAAATGGAGAAAAGCCAGAATGTAGCAGTAGTTGCTACTGATATTACATCTCCTGACCTGCAGCATCAGAACCCGATGATGCCGGATTCGAAAAACTGGATAAGCAGTTTTAACTGGATGAGTGCTGTCTTCCACCGTACTTCAAAAGAGACTCCCGATTTCATTGGAGATTTTAAAACTTCGCATGTATGTAAAAAAGTAAGCGGCTGCTGTCTGATGGTGCGCATGAACTTTATTGAGGACATTGGTTTCTTTAACGAGAATGTATTTCTCTATTGTGAGGAGGCTATCCTTTCCAAACAGGTAGAGCAGGCTAGTATGTACATGTATTATGTAGCTGACCTGCAAGCCGTACACCGTCACATCAAGAGCACCAAAGGCAATGCCAGAAAACGTTTCAGGACGTGGATTTCTTCACGGCTTTATTTCGAACGCCATTACAACTACCAAAGCTGGTGCAGCCATGTGATGAAAACAATTGGATGGAGCAGCTATTTGGCAGTGTACTACATGACGGATTATATGAGAGGCGTTTCCCGTAAGTAATAACAAAACAAAGCCTGATGTTTAACGTACTAAAGATAAATGTATTATTTTCGGACAAGGTGTTGGCTACGACGATGCTTGTCTTGTTCAATATCATGTTCGTACCCATTGAGCAAGGACCATTCAGCCCCGTAAAAATAGCCTTTATGGGTATATGCCCACTGATTTTCATTGCCAAGAAACCCATTATCACGAAGGCACTTATATTATGTGTTCTATATTGGGTAATCTGTTACCTGCTTTCTTTGCTGAAAGGAGAGATGCGTTTCTCCACATTGGGATTCCTTGGCATGTATCTCATCACGTACATCACCTATTTCAGCTTTATCGTCAAGGGCACATTTACTCTAGACTATTTCACTAAGGTTCTCAAATACTTAATCCTTGCCTATGGCATAGTGCTCATAGGGCAACAGTTATGTGTATTTGTAGGCCTTCGCAATATGCCGCTGCTTAATCTACAGAACCAACCATTTCTCTCAATCACAAAACTGCCAGCTTTAACATTGGAGCCCAGTCACTCTGCACGTATTCTTACGTTTGCCATGTTGGGATATTTGCGGTGTTTGGAAATGACCATAGGCCACACTGTTACAATCAAAGAGTTATTTGACAGGGAACACCGTATTGTGACAATCCTTTTCTTTTGGTGCATGCTAATGATGGGAAGTGGTACTGCATTTGTCGGATTGGCAGCACTGAGTCTGTATTTCATAACCAGAAAGACTTCTGTATATATTATTCCTATGGTGATTGGATTATTCTTTCTGGGAAATATGCTGGAACTCAAACAAATGGACCGTGCAGTTGCATTGGCAGAAGCTGCGTCAACAGGCAGTGCAGAGGAAGCAATGGCCGCCGATGGCAGCGGAGCGACGAGAGTCATTCCTGTGATGAACGTCTTTACAAAAACAGATGTAACCCAACTTGAAACATGGATTGGCAAAAAAAGCATGGAAAAAGACAAGAATTGGTGGCGAAGGACTGACACCAAAATCTATGACCAATATGGACTTCTGGCGTATATTATATTTTTGGCCCTCATCTTTTCATGCGTTATCAAACGTTTTCTCAGTATTGAGTCTTTATTGTTTCTTGTTTTGCTCGGGGCAAATATATCCAATATATACTATATTTGGGGCTGCTTTATGATAATGACAGGGATAAAGTATTTTCAACAAAACAGATATGACTGAAATTACTCTTGCCATCTGCATGTACAATGCAGAGAATTACATAGAAGAAACATTGGCTTGCATCATGACACAGACGATGCAGGACTTCCACCTGCTAATTGTTGATGATTGCAGTACGGACAACTCGACCTTCCGTGTAGAAAACTTTTTCAAACAGAACGACCGCCAATATGAGTTAGTGCAGCTTGCCGAAAACCAAGGTATTGCATACGCAAGGAATTTTGCAATACGACATGCCCGAACAAAATACATCATCTTTGTTGATTCCGACGACATGCCTCTTCCTCAGCTTATAGAGAAAGAATATACAACCTTACAGAATGATGACGACCTGATAGCTGTCAGTTCCTGGTCACAATTTATAGATGCAAAGAACAAAAGGATGAAAGGTGGCCTGTTCATTGGAGACACTACGAAAGAGCTGTTCTTGAAAAGAGCAAAGGCAGACAAACGGATTTATCTACCGATACAAACTATGTTTTATCGTGAAGCTGCTATTCGGGTAGGAGGAATCGCTTTAACTGGATATCCCGATGGGAAACCGCGTTACAGGGATTATTGTGAAGATCTGGAGCTGTGGACACGGCTTAGTGACCTTCATACAGAGGGCAAATGTATTGTGGTACTGCCAGAAGTTCTTTATCAGTACAGAAAGACAGAGGGGTTATCTTCGAATCATTTCAACATGATTATCAAGATGGAATACGTGAAGGCCAATCTTCGCCGTCGTCGCAAAGGTATTAAAGAACTGACCTTTATCGACTACTACAACTCTTTATCAAGGAGTGAACTGTCACGACTTCTAAGAAGTTCCCATGCCGCAGACTGCTTGAGAAATGGTATTTTCTACCTTAAAGAAAAAAAAGTGATTAAAGGGTTAGCTCTTCTATTTGAATGTGTGTGGAGTCATCCTTCTTATTTAATAGAAAAAATGATTGCTAACTCTGGTTGGTTTAATAAATTATTGATATGAATACCGAAGAGCATCTACTTAGAAAAATTATAGAATTGCTTAATGATTCCTCAAATTATGCGATACTTAGGAATTATCAGAATATTCCTAAGCAAATAAGTCGCGATATAGATATAATAATCAAGAGGGATGATTTCTTCAAGATTAGAAAGCTGTTGGTATCTGTTTTATATGAACATGGTTATCAGGTGCTTATGTATTACAAAGGAGGAGAAATGCATTCTATCATATTTGCATCATACAAAAACGAAGAGACATTTCTACTTTCCTTTGATTTCATATTCTCTATTTATGTGCGTGATATGGTTCTGTTTTCTGCTGACCAAGTATTGAAAAGCAAGCAATATAACGGATTATTATATCATGTGAGAAAAGACTGGGAATATATAGCGAAATATGCCTATAATACCATTCTTGGTGTACCATATCCAACCAAATATTTTGAAATAAAAAAAGAAGCGGAAAGTTTATATAAAAAAGAGATTGACGAACATCTAAATTCCATCGGAATTGGAACATCGGGCAAAAGAAAAGTTTTGAATATTAGAGTTCTGTTGTTTAGAACACACCCTTGGCTGTCCTTTATTGCGATTTGCCGTTATTTGTATTATTCAATATATAACACACTGTCTGTCCAAGGCATATCGATTGGATTTTCCGGACCTGACGGTTCAGGAAAAACAACAGTAATCAATTGCTTGATAAAAGAACTGAGTTCCGTATTTGGTGATATCAGAGTATTTCACTTTAGACCCAATCTTTATGGAAACCTAAGCGATGTTGCACATTCTGCTGGTTTAAAAAAGACGGTTGACCATCACTATCATTTGCCTCATAGAGGACAAAAAACGGGAAATATCAGTTCATTCCTTAGGTTGTTATATTATTCCACCGATTATTTCTTCGGCGGTTTACTTAAAATAAGGTCTCTCTTATTCAAGCGTAATATTGTCATATTCGACCGCTATTACACTGACATCATTTGTGATAGCCGCCGAAGCCGTATCTACCTTCCTGTGAAATTCCTGTATGTGTGGGGCAGATGTTTTATACCTTCTTTGGATTACAACATTCTGCTTACTGCCAGTACTGAGACAATTTTAGCCAGAAAGAAGGAATTGGACAAGGAAGGGATAGAATCTATCAACAGAAAGATTGACTATTTGGCCAGCAAGCCAGGGTTTTACAAGATTATGAATGACGGCACACCGCAGACAACAGTCGTAGAGATATTGAAGATTGTCTTTAGGAAACAGCATCATAAGAACATCAAAAGAATCGTTTAAAAAAATATGAGCGACCCTTTTTTCTCTATCATTATCCCAGTATATAACGGATTGGCGCACGACTTGCCCATTTGCCTGGAGAGCATTTGGCATCAGCCTCTCGACCCTTCTATATATGAGGTAATATGTGTTGACGACTGCAGTACGGACGATACGCGCAGATGGTTGGATGAACAGGCTGCAAAGCATAGTAACATGAGGGTTGTCAAACATGCTGTCAATAAGCGTCAGGGGGGAAGCAGAAATACTGGAATAAGAATCGCTAAGGGCAAATACATCATATTTATTGACCAGGACGATTATTTTCATCAAGGCTCTATAGCTAAGGTATATGAACATCTTCTGACTGTTGCGTTGGATATATTGATTGTTGATTGTGCATACGAGCATCCAGGAAAGGTGAACAACACCTTGCAACACAATTTCCCTCATCATGAGGTGATGACCGGTGATGAACAAATACTGCGTAACTCTATACCCTGGGCACCCTGGAAGTTTATATTTCTGCGGTCTCTTGTTGTCGAAAACAATCTCTTCTTCGATGAAAAAGAGCGCATTGAAGATATAGACTGGGTACATAGGTTAGTGCATAAAGCCCAAAGGACACAGTATCAACCGATTCTGTTTATCCATTATCTGAAAAACAATATATCCACCACGATGACCTCATACAAGTCACCGGAAACCATGTACTCTACCCTCAGGTGTGGAATGAGGTTGTATCAACTGTCAACGTCCTCTATTTCTCCATGCAGTCAGGAGTTGGAACATAATTTACAACGAATTGGAGAACATGTTTTTGGTTTGGGATTGAGGAATTACTTGACCTGCCATGACTCCATAAAAGCCAAAAGGCAAGCTATTGAGGAAATCGTAGCTCCATTGAGCACGAAAGCGAACATCTTCACAAGAAGTGCTACAATGGCTCCGGGAACATTTAGCCTGTTGAGTAATCTCACCTCACTATTCCTGCCTGCTTTAATTGTCTTACGACGTAAATGGAAATATAAGAGCAAATAATTCTTCAATAAATGAACATTCTTTCTGCACAAGGAACCACAACGGAGCGATTGCGTATTTTCATCTCCGCTTACGCCTGCGAGCCTGACCTTGGCAGCGAGATTGGCGTGGGGTGGCATTGGGTGTTGGAGATGTCGAAATACTTCGAACTGTGGGTGCTCACTCGCGAGAGCAACAGGCATAACATCGAGCCGTGGATTGAGCGGCATACTGAATACCGGGGCATACATTGGCTGTATTACGACTGGCCCAAGTGGGCAAGGTTCTGGAAGAAAGGGCTGCGCGGAGTGCGCACATATTATAATCTGTGGCAACTGAGCACCGAGAGTATTGTCAAGCGAACCATGAAGGAAAACAACATACGGATTTTCCATCATCTGACGTATGGAAACGTGCTGTGGAAGGTGAGCAAGTACGGACAAAAGCAGTTCTTCGTTTGGGGACCTGTAGGTGGTCTCGAAACCATCCCCTCTGAGTTTTCACACTGCTACGATACGAAGAACCGTATCTTGGAGTCGATTCGCAGGTGTATGGCATCACTAACCCATTGGAACATGGGATTCCGCAAGAGATGCCGCAACGCCAACCTTATTCTGTGCAAGACTGAAATCACACGTCAATACATACCTTCTGAATACGCTGACAAGGCGGTTCTGTTTACCGACGTGGCGGCTGACTCCACTCCTTATATATATAATAAGGTGGTGGGAAAGGACAGCGACATCACGGAGTTTATTACCGTAGGAAGACTGGATGCCTGGCGCGGATTTGACTTGGTCATAGAAGCCACTGAAGCCGCAATAAGAGAGAATAAACGCATACACGTAACGATATTGGGCGAAGGCTCTGACAGAAACAGACTTGAGGCATTGATTAAGGCGAAAGCTCTCGACTATCATATATCCATGCCCGGAAAGGTATCGATGGATGACTATCGCAAACGGATGGCGGAGTCGGATGTGGTGATTAACGCCGCCCTCAAAGAGGGTGCCGTCACGGTGTCGTTTGATGCCATGGCTATGGGCTTGCCGTTGATTTGCATCGACACTACGGGATATACCAGATATTTCACCGATGACTATGCCATAATGATTCCACGTACTTCACGTGGGGAGATTATAAGTCGTATCAAGGACGGAATGGTCGGATTAACCAATCCCGATGTGCGCCAACGGATGGGTGTCAACGCCCAGGTTGCCGCACGTCAAATAACGTGGAAACAACACGGATTGGAAATCAGGGACGCTATTCTCTGTTCTTTAACTTTCGAAAGTGAGGGAGTTAAAGAAGTTAAAGACGTATGTTTTGGCCCAGATAAACCTGATAGCCAGCGAGAGGACTATTGTCCTTAACTCCTTTTAACTTCCTTTTACTCCTTTAACTCCCCAATATTGCAAAACCGGAACTTGAATGACAGAGAAGATTCTCATTAACGACGAAGGACAGCGGTTTTACCGTTTCGCCAATGCCGACGGCAAGGTGTGGATAATGCCGGCAAGGCACCTGCGCACTGCCATGGAGCTCTATCAGCCAAGCGGCAGAAAAGGGATAATGCTCAAAAGGTGGTTTCCTCTACTCCATCGGATTTCTGTGGTGAGAAAGAAAATACATATCGAAACAATGCAGTGCCATCTGAATGACAACCTACGTCTTGTATTGGAAAAAACTTTCAATACAAAAGACATCGAGTTTTCCGTCTTCTGCGGCACTCCAAGTGTGCATCAGAAAATTACAATGCAGATAAGCAAGGGAAGCCACATATTGGGATATTGCAAAATATCTGACAACGATGATATTGCCTCCCTGTTTGACAAGGAGGCGCAACTGCTGAAAGATATGCACACCAAGGGTAATGCCAACATCCCCGAATGTCTCTTTTGCGGAAATCTTCCTGATGGCTACACGCTTTTTGTCCAGAGCACTTCCAAGACCCTTGACTCCAAGGTCGTTCACGAATGGGGAGATATTCACACTCGATTCCTTACAGATATGAGAAATGCCACTATTCAGAAACTGAGATTTGAGAATAGCGACTATTTTCATACCATCGAGGCATTAAGAGAGCACATTGAATGGTTGCCTGCCATGGTGGACAAATCCGTAGTGGAGAGGACCATAAGTGACATATATAACTGTTGGCAAGGCAAGGAGGTCACATTCTCAGCCTATCATGCCGACTTTACCCCATGGAATATGTTTGTGGAGAAAGGCGAGCTTTTCGTCTTCGACTGGGAATATGCCAAGATGACATATCCCCCCATGTTGGACAGGTATCATTTCTTTACGCAGACTGCCCTCTTCGAGCGTCATTGGACCTCGCAAGACATCATCCGATATATCGGCAGCAACGAGGGCAAATGGATAAACGCCGACAACTACAAGGCATATCTCATAGAGATTATAGCCAGGTTCACCCTCCGCGAACAAGGCAACGTAAATGGAGATATCGCAATGTCAATGAAACTGTGGAGCGAACTACTCTCATTCATCATCCATCATTCATCAATAATATGAGAATAGTATGTTTTCATCTTTACAACGACTTCAGCGGCAGTCCCATCGTTCTCAGGGTGGTGCTCGAAGGCTTGTTGCGCAAAGGCTTTAAGGTGGATTTGGTCACATCAAACGGTGGTGTGCTCGACGAGCTTATCGGAATGCAGGGATTCAAGAAACACTCCTATTTCTACCGTTTCTCCACTAATCTCGCTGTTACCATGGCAAGATATGCCACAGTGCAGATATATACCTTCCTCCTGGCTTTCAGATGGATATTCAATATGGATGTGGTATTTTATATTAACACTTTGCTGCCCGTGGGACCTGCATTGGCGGGAAGGATAATGGGTAAGAGGGTTGTCTATCACTATCATGAGAATGCATTCGTGAAAGGCTTCTTCTATAAGACTCTTTCGTGGATGATGCAGCGGTTGGCTCACGAAATCATCTGCGTGTCGGAGTATCAGGCATCCTCGCTCGCCGACCGCAGCAAGGTGAAGGTCATCCCCAATGCACTGCCAAAAGCATTTGTTGACAAGATAATACCTGACACCGAAAGGGCTTTCAGCCAAAAGAATATACTTATGCTTGCCTCGCTGAAGGCATATAAGGGTACAAGAGAATTCATCGAACTTTCGGCTAAATTACCCGAATACAGATTCACACTCGTGCTGAACGATTCGCAGGAGAATATCGACGATTATGTCAGCGCAAATCGTTTGGACAAGACAATAGGCGAGAACCTCACGATTTATCCCCGCCAGAACGACGTGACTCCATTCTACAATCAAGCTTCATTGCTCCTAAACCTTTCTGACAAAGAAATAGTTATTGAAACATTCGGCATGACTGTGCTCGAGGCAATGAGTGCAGGGCTGCCAGTAATAGTGCCCACGGTAGGCGGAGTGGCGGAAATGGTGGATGATGGAGAGAACGGATATAAAATTGATGTGAAAGATATGGAGATAATGGAAAGAAAACTCAGGGAAATGCTATCCCGGAAAGATATGTACAAAAGAATGTCAGAAAAAGCCTTACGGAAATCCAGACAATATGATTCAGCAGATATGTTGAGAAAGTTAGAAAGTATAATAGTGGGATTGTCATGAGAAGGGTAGCAATAGTGGGCACACAAGGTGTGCCGGCACAGTATGGGGGATTTGAAACTCTCGTTGAAAACCTCATTGGTGAAAGCAAATCTCCAGATGTTAAATATACGGTGTTTTGCTCAGGAAGAGACTACAGACATAAGTTAAAAAGCTACAAGGGTGCAGAACTTAAATATATTCCCCTCATGCATGCCAACGGCATGCAAAGCATCCTATACGATATCCTGTCATTGTGTCGTTGCACAAAGGGGTATGACACCGTGGTCGTATTAGGAGTGTCGGGATGCATCTTCCTGCCTGTCTTCAGACTGCTCTTCCGTGGGAGACTGATTGTCAATATTGATGGTCTGGAGCATAAACGGGCAAAATGGGGAAAACTGGCGAGGTGGTTCCTTAAGAGGAGTGAGGCTATGGCTGTCCATCATGCTGATATTGTCATAGCTGACAACAAGGGTATTCAGGAATATGTGACAGAAACATACCACAAACCCTCAAGACTCATAGCCTATGGTGGTGACCATGTCTTGCGAAAAGTATCAGAGGAAAGACAGACGCATATACTACGTGAATTCATGCTTCACAAGCAGAACTACGCCCTGTCAATATGCCGAATAGAACCAGAGAACAATTGTCATGTCACACTAAAAGCTTTTGCTGAAAATGGAAAACCACTAATTTTCATTGGCAACTGGAACAGTAGCTTATACGGAAAAGAACTTAGGAAAAGGTATGGACACATGAGGAATATCATTATGATGGACAGCGTCTATGATATGGACAGTCTATATACCTTAAGGAAAAATTGCAGCATATATATCCATGGACATAGTGCTGGAGGTACCAACCCCTCATTGGTAGAGGCGATGTTTTTTGGATGTCCAATACTTGCCTATGATGTCCAATACAACAGGGAGACAACATTCAATGCAGCCTATTATTACAAGTCTGCCACAGAACTGAATGCCTTATGCCAAGCGGAACATCTTGATGGCAGCAGAATGCTCACACCAGCTCATAGTCATTACTCGTGGGAAACGATAACAAGACGGTATGAAAACCTTTATTACGGGATGACTTAATACCCTACTGATACATATTTACAGTTGGCATATAAGGGACAGCGACTATCAACTCTTGTTTGAAGTGATAGCTGCTGTCCTTGTTTTTTGTGTCAATGAAAGCCTATATCAGTTCTTAAGTAGCTATATGCCTTAAGAAGAGCTGATCGTCGAAAAACCAATAATCAGCAATCAATAATCAGCAATCAATAATCAGCAATCAATAATCAGTCATCAGTCATCAATCTTAAATTTTTGAATGCCTAACGACTTCACTCCTTTTTTTTGTATAATGACCTATATAATATACCCGAATGTGGTGTAAATGTGTCCCAAAACACTTTCCTTGATAAAAAAGTGGAAAAATAGTTTATATATCAAAAATAATGCTTAAATTTGTAATTCAAAAGTAATCTAAAGCCTTGATAAGTGAACGAAAGCACAACTGTTGACCATCAAAAACTTTATAAACCTAAATTGAAATTACTAACAAGACTGCGGGAAAAGAAATCCTGTTATGCTGAAAATGAATACTAAAATGAATTATTTATGGATTAATAGATACGTCTTGACCATCCTGTTGACTACTATGATGATTGGAAGTGGATATGCGGGAGACTATGATTTCGACACTGACGGCAATGTGCAGTTTGGCTGGAAACTGAAAGATGGGGTGGGTACTTATACGGTGGCTGGCTCGCGTATATATGGTGAGGTGGAGACTGTAGATGCCAATCCGTTGTATGCTATCTTAACCCTGAAAGGTTGGAGCACTGTGGCAAATACCAACTACTATGCCTATGCTCCTTATACCACACGCTATGTTACAGAAGGTCATGAGATTACATCACTGCCTATATCTTATTCCGGGCAGCAGCAGGTGAGAAACGATGATGCTTCCCATTTATCCGCTTACGATTTCATGATGGCGAGATATACTACTGGCGATACCACGGCAGACATACAGCTTAGGCATCTTGGTTGCATCGTCAGGATGGAATGGCGGCTGGACAAAGGCACAAGTTTCAAATCGCTTACCCTTGCTTCCAAGGAACCTCTTTTCATGACAGATGCGACAATGAGCCTTCCTGCGCAATCAGTTACTCCTACTTCCATGTCTTCCACGTTTTCACTGAACCTTGAAGGCGTTTCAACCGGTGATGGTCAGTCTCTTGTCACATATATGATAATTTATCCATTAGATATCACTGGCAAATCGCTTAAGGCAACGTTGCTCACAGCAGACGGCAAAGAGTTTGAAACAACCATTGAGGGAGAACAGTTCATAGCTGGAAAGTCATACAATGTCGTTCTTGGTTATGCCGGCTGTAGTGGGGGAGAGATAGTATCTCCACGCTCAACGACATCTACTACACCAGCATCCACCCTTTATGCGCCATCTGTGGAAGCATCAGATTTCCTGCATGACGACATGCATCCCCTTAGAGGTGGTACTGTTACGGAAGTAGAATGTGTTGAGAGAGAACGTACGGAGAATTCGCTGAATGCAGACATCTTTTCCATTTCGGGAATGCGGGTTACACAGACTGCCAAACATGGGATTTATATACGAAATGGCAAGAAATACTTATTCAATATTGAAAAGTGATGCTACTTTAGTTGACAAGTCAACAGGTTGCTACTCTTATAGCTTGAGTTTGACAATAACCAGAAAAACTACTAACTTGTCAACTCGCCAAGTTGTTTTTTCGCTTAGCTCAAGGAAACTCCTGACAGCATGTCGGAGGCATGCGAAACTTTAATAAGTAAAACAATAAAGACATGAAAAAGACTATATATTACATTCTTTTGGCTACAATCTTGATGGCATGCAACCATGATGTTGACATAGAGTCAACGGACAATAGTGGCAATGTTGAGACAGATGAGGGTGTTTATGGTACACTTGCCCAAATTGAGACAGATGCTCAGGTTCAGACACGCAGCACACTCTCGTTCGATTATGTGACGAAAACGATGCTTTTCTCATGGCAGGAAACAGACAAGATAGGTGTGTTCCCCTATACTGCAGATAACCCAAGTACCCAATCTGTTTTCAATGTTGATAAAGTGTTGTCTAACCATAAGGCGTCTTTCAAAACCAATGATGGTGACGTAGCCTTCAATATAACCAAAGGAACAACATACCTTTCCTATCTTCCTGTAAAAGCCAAAAATGAGGGTGGAAGCAATTCTGTTCCTGTGTCTTTTCGCGATCAGGTGCAGAATAATATGGTAGATATGAAGAATTACTATGCCGTAGGTAGCAACCGTAAGGATTACGAGGCTTCAGAGGTGGCAGCAGGAGAGCATTTACCTAAATACGACTATCAGACATCCACTGCTGTCTCGCCGGTGGATGGAAGCCTGCATTTCGAGTATCAGCGTCTTTCCTCAATTGTTCGTTTCTTCTTGAAAGTGACAGACCAGATAACCTATGATGAAATATATGTAATAAACAAGGAGGCTGACTTCATCGTAGATGCGAAGATGGACATCAGCCAGTCCGTCTCAGCTGATGCTTTCACCAATCCCGTCACCAGCCATTCCGTATCGCTGAAGTTGGGAGAGAACGGTTTCGAAGTGTGGGATGATACTGAAACGAAAAACAAATGCGTGCTGTGGTCTAACCGATACGGCAAGGCTTACATTGTCCTCTACATGATGTTCGCCCCGATAGACCTCAAGTCGCTCGGCGTGAAAAGCACTCTTTATGTCATTGGTCACGACTCAGATAATAACAAACGCTACTATAAGGCAACTCTAAGCAAAATCAACATTGCTCAGAACAAGGTGCAGCAGTGGGCTCCAGCACAGATGGACGACCCCGACGGTGCCATTGAGCTGACTCCTGTACAGGTGGAGGAATGGCTTGAAGACACCAATTTCGACAACGAAGGCACCGGCACCGACGACTGGTGAACAGTCCTGCCACTGCAAGAGATAAGGCACGTTGCCCTACAATAATAAACTACTAACCAATATTAAACATATATAGAAGAACAAGATATGCTTATCCGCAGTTTCCACTTCATGAGATATTTCGCCGTCTCCGTGGCTGCTACGGCAATGCTCACCGCCTGCCAGAGCGACGATGACCTGCCGGTTCAGAAACCCGACGGCTTTGGCACAATCACTTTCTCCGTATCGACTGAGAAAGAAGTTACGCGCGCTTCGAACTACGAACCATATTCCGTTGAGAAGCATCCGCAGACCATGGGCGTTTTCGGATTCTATGAGCTACCTGCCGTTACAGACGCTGCCTCGCTCTCGTCCAAAACCATTTTTGACAACATAAGTTTCACCTACGGCACTGAGAAAAAGACATGGGACTACACAAACTCTGCTGATGTGAAGTACTGGCCAGACTATGTTGCTTATGAGTCGTTCGACTTTCTTGGTTATATGCCCTATCAGCCCTATCAGGGAACGCAGCCTGCGTTTGCCCCCGTGGCAGAAATGCCATCTACGTTTGCGCTGTCCTTCCCTGTCAGCCGCTCTGAGAGCTGCGCCCTGCCGCTCATCTTCGACAGCCGCCAGGCTCCGCTCATAAGCAATCTGCCTGTGCATGAGTCGGCTGCCATGGGCGATGTGATAAACCTCCTCTTTGACCAGACGCTAACTGGATTCAACATCCAGTTCATGATAGACCCCTCCATGGACAAGATACGCCACTTCCGCGTGAAAGGCGTGAATGTCTATGGCGACAAGCTGCCTGTCTCAGGCACAGTCTCACGATCCTACACATGGGATGCCGTACAGGGCACATGGAGCGCAGGCAGCATCACATGGTCTGATATAGCTGTCGAGAAGGTTGATGCTGCCGCCCCGATCAATATCGAATATGCCTCTGACGGCTCTGACACGAACTACGACGATGAACGCAAGACAGTGATTGTCACATCGGAGAAATACCGAAAATGGGGCAAAAACTTCTACACCATCCCCATGGACGCATTCAATCCCACTATCGAAGTGACCTACGATGTGGAGCTGACAGACGCTGACGGCAACAATGTCATCACGCGAAAGGACATCACCAGCCACATCGTTCTCAGCAAGACAAATTTCAGCGGATTGAAGGCGGGATTCCCAGGACATGTCAATGCCATACGCATTCTCATAAAGCCGCGTTACCTCTATGTGCTCGCCGACGAAGACAAGGCAGAAGGTCTCCTCCTCGTCGAATGACAGGAGCGCACCGCAACATAGTGATTTAGGTCACGGACAACTTGTCCATCGTTCTTGAAACAGATATACTCAACTTTCGCAAGTAAAGGAAGGCAAGAAAGAAGTTATGCTGGGGAGTTATGCTGGGGAGTTATGATAAGCCAATACCCGTCAATAATCAATAAT